>Ga0134093_1000900_pt1 | contig 32640 bp, 28 predicted proteins | sample 4_1taG_FD_94452 | JGI IMG/M metagenome (GOLD analysis project Ga0134093, IMG submission 94452) | Switchgrass degrading microbial communities from high solid loading bioreactors in New Hampshire, USA - 4_13_20_68_A1 metaG | ecosystem: Engineered > Bioreactor > Semi-continuous > Anaerobic >...
GCGACACATGCTGGCTCAAGAGCATGATTATCTTAACGCTGTACACGAAGAGTAAAGCCCATGTCTGAGAACTTCTTTCTGGAAAAGGCAACAGACCCGTTTGCAGACACACTCGCTGCCCATGGGCTGGCGAGACTGTTGCGCGATGTGCTTAGCCGGGCCTACCAGGGCAGTTTGCCGGCAGTGCGGATCATCGATTGCGGTAGCTACTACTGGTTCCAGTGTGCCCGGCCCATTACCGGGGATGTAATCGACACCGCCTGCCGGTCATCGTTCAACCTGACGCCTATTCTCGTGACGAGTAAAAATGCCGACGCCTATACCGGCGTGCCGGATGCCATGAAGATCGATTACGAGGAGCAGCGGCATATCACATCTGAGTACTTTGACTGGCTGAAAGCCCTCTCCGCCGAGCAGCGCCGCGACGTGATGCGGGGCGATTTCCCTACCGACCAGCGTCAGCGTGAACCTCACCGGCACTGGCAACGCTTCACCGCACTCAACTCGCCCACCTCGCTCATCGGCTACAACGCGCTCGCCGAGTACTGGTGGCGGGTACACGACGCCATGCCGCAGGTGCTGGGCATTATCCTCGACTTGACGAGCAGTCTTCCCAATGATGTTGCCGCCGCCGAGGCAGCGTGGAAGGAATTGGACGAGCAGTACGGCTGGGGCATCAAACCACGACGGTCAGCGCTCCAGTTGTTCAACCCCGGGCAGGGCAAGGGGCAGAACCGCAGCAAAGCGGATCGCCTGTCTATGGGCAATGTTGATGGCTTCTGGCTGCTGGAGTGGTTGAAAGCAGCGGGCTTTTACGACGGCGCGCTGACACGGCTTCTCAAGTCGAATGATCGCAAGACGTATGTGCTGGCCCCCGTTCAGGTGGATACCCGCTTCCTCTTCAGCGTGATGAAGGAGTTCGACCGGGAGATGCTGGGGCAAGAAACGTCCATTCGTTCTGACATCCTCGCTGCTCTGCGGTTCACGCGGGTGTTGCTGGGGCATATAGAACGGAAAGAAGGCTCTGGCCAAAATACGTTGATGGCGCGTTTCAAACGTCCTCGTGAGGTGGTGAGCGGCTTCTATACAGCTCTTTACAAGGACCTCGGCAATGCGAGTGCCACCATGAACCTCTCGCACATCGCGCTGCCCGGGTGGGTTGTTGTGCATACGGAACAGGAGGTGGAGGAATACAAGCAGTTACTTGAAGAGCACGAACAGATTATCCGGCAGTTTGATGAGTCGCACGGAGATGATTTCGCTCTCCTGCAGTCCTACCGTGACTTCCTGAGCGGGGATGACCTTACAGCCTTCTTCGCGTTCACTCGCGGCTACGCGAGCTATATCATCGGCCAGCGGGAGCGGGGGAAGCGTGCCCGCCAGTTGACTATCACAGGAGTAGAGAGGCTGCTGATGAACACAAAATCGGATTTTTCGGCGATTGTACAAAATGAGGGCTTTCGTCGGGTTGCTTATGCCATTCGGCAGAGTACTGTAACTGCACAGTGGCGTAAGCAGAGCGGTGACCGCCGCTATGAGGTTCGTTATGGGCTTAATCAGGAACTGGCGCGCACCGCGCACCATCCTGCAAAGTTTATTGCGACGCTCTCTGACTTTATGAGCAAGTATAATGCCGAAAACGCCCGTGTTATGGAAACGCGTGAAGGACCTTACCGCTCCAGCCTCACGACTGAAGATGTGGAAGAGATCGTCCGGCTGGTTGATGAGTTTGGTTCCGAAGTTGTGTGCAACCTGTTAATTGCCTACGGTTATGCCCGCGTGCCTCGTGAGGAAGAGGCTGTAACAGGCTGAGCTATATCAATAAGGGAGAAACAGAATTATGCCTAACGTCTACTCACTCTCGGTATCTGCGCGGATGGTGCTGGATATGCACAGCCTCAACAACGAGGGCGGTGAGGGTAACCAGATCCAGACGCGCATGGTGGACATCGTCGATGCCGCCGGCAACCTGCACAACGTTAACGCGATCTCCGGTGATATGCTGAAGCACATCCTTGCCGAGCACTTCTGGCGGCTGGCGCTGGATTGCGGCCTACCGCTGTGCGCCGGCTGCCAGGCGTTCAACGCCAACCGGATCGGTGCGGACAGCGTCTTTGCCGCGCAGGTCGAGGACAAGGATGTGACCGACGCCGCATTGATCGACGAGATGCTGCTGCGCTGTGCGCTGGACGACATTGCAGGCAACCTGGTGACGGGCAAGGGCCGTTCGCTTCCGCGCAAGAGCGTTGTCGAGTTCGGCTGGGTGCTCGGGCTTCCGGAACGCACGACCACCGACAGCTACTTCCATGTGAAGTATGCCTCCGAGCGCAGCGGTGCCAAGCGCGCTGAGGATGCAAGCGAGGAGCAGCGCGCCTCGAACGTGCAGCAGGCTATCTTCCACCGCCCTGCGTCCTCGGGCACCTACGCGCTGGTGGCAAACATTGAAGCCGCCCGCATCGGCTTCAATGACATCTCGCAGACGTATGTCATCCCGCCCGAAGAGCGGCAGGAACGCTACAGCATCCTGCTCGAAGCACTGCTGTACACCTTCCTGCAGTTCAACGGTGCGATGCGCGGCACGCAGGCCCCCCACGTCCTCGGCGGGGAAGGGGTTGTCGCGGCCAGCTACGGGCCAACCCCCGCGCCGACCATCAGCCCGGTTAATGATGGCTACCGTGAGGAGATCGACCAGATCATCGCCGCGCTGGAGCCGTTGCGCCCCGGTGCGGTCGAGCGGTGGCAGTTCGACGCGCTCTCTGGCCTGACGACCATCATGCAGTATCTGGCGCAGGAGACGTCGCCGTTTACTCTGAGCTACCGCGGAGCGCGCTAACATGTGGCTGACTGCCGAGTACCTTGCCACAACGCTGTTCACGTTGAAGCCCGCCTGGGCCACGTCGAGCGGCGGCAAGACCCTGCTCGTGCCCACCCCTTACGCCGTCAAGATGGCGCTGCTGGATGTCGTCTGCCGCACGGAAGGCACGGAGCGCGGCGAGCAGGTATGGCCCTGGCTGCGAGACCGCCGGATGGCCCTTCGCCCTGCCCCGCAGGTTGTCGTGAACAATACCTTCACGAAAATCTGGAAACCGAACCGGCGCTACAATGCGGGGTCCGAGTTTAACCCCGCAGACAAGAGCACCTGGCCGATGCAGGATACCATCGGCTACCGGGAATACGCTTACCTGGATGGCCGGCTCGGGCTGGCCTTCGAGGTAGAGTCGGACGCCGACGCCGAAGTGCTGAGCGTGTGGCTGCTCGGCATCAACTACCTCGGCAAGCGGGGCGGCTTCGTCCAGCTTGCCGCCGCGCCGCAGGTGGTTGAGCGTCTCCCCGATGGATACATCCCGGTGACCGGTACGCTGCCTGGCGAGATGCCGATGCCCACCATCCTGCAGCAGCTTGACGAGTGTGGCGAATCGCTCTCGTTTGAGCAGGCGAGCGTGTACAGCGGCAAGCCCGTCCGGCTGGGGAAAGAGCGCGTGCTGTACCCGGTGGCACTGCCGTATCGCGTCGTCGCGAGCAGCCAGGCGTACACCTGGTACGCCCGACACGAGGAGCGGGTGTGAGCAGCTTCGAAACCTATCACCTGCGAGTGACGATGCAGGTGCAGTCGCCGGTTGAGCTTGATGCGTACAAAGGCTCGGCGATCCGGGGTGCGCTGATTAACGCTTTGCGCCGGCACTACTGCACCGCCCCGGCGCTGCCCGCCGTGCGCCGCGAGTGGCAGGAGCACGTCCCAACCTGCCCGGCCTGCCGGTTGGTCGCCGCGGAGGATGCGAGCCGGGCGCGGGGGCAGGACCTGCCGCGCGCCTACGTCATCGAACCGCCGCTGTCTACCCGGACGCGGTATGAACCCGGAGAAGAGCTCGCCTTTGGTGTCGGGCTCTTCTCCGACGCCATCAGCCTCTACCCGTACCTGCTGTCCGCGCTCTCGCTGATGGGCGGCGAAGGGCTGGGGCGTCGTCTGCGGGAGAACGGCGGCGAGCGAGGGCGGCTCGTGCTGCGCCGGGTGGATGCCTACAATCCGCTCACCCGCGAGCGCATGGCCTTGATGGGCGAGCAGGGCTCGGCGGTTCCGTCGTCGCCTGCCCTGCCCGTCACCCATGAGCTTGTGCAGCAGGAGGCGCGGCGCTGGCCGACCGACCGGCTTACGCTGCGGTTCCTCACCCCCACGCGCATCACCGATGGCGGGCGGCTGGTGCGGAAGGCGGAGTTTCGCCCGTTCTTCGCCCGCCTGCTGGGCCGCATCGCCGATCTGTGGCAGGCTTATGGGCGTAATATGCCGGAGATCGACTTCGCCGGGCTCACAGGCGCGGCAGAAGCAGTGGCAGTGGTGTCCGACGAAACGGTGTGGACCGACCCGTTCAGCCGGTCGGGGCGAACCGGGCGCCGGGTGCCCATTGGCGGGTACGTGGGAACGGCGACTTACCGGGGCGATTTTGTGCCGCTGCTGCCCTGGCTGCTGTGGGGGCAGTGTGTGCATGTGGGGAAGAACGCCGTGAAGGGGAACGGCTGGTACGAACTCCTGCCCTAAGTCTGTCGCAACTCCCCCCGGTTTTCGTGCAGAAAACGAGTTGCGACAGACTGGCAGATTTGGCGGCGATTATGGAAAGGAGGGCAAAAAAGTGACCGCGCAGAAGGCTCTCAGAGCGCCGTGGCGGGGTGGAGATATGATAAATGACCTATTTTTGTGACAGACAGATGCCGTTTTCAGCCAACCGACCCGAAGAGAGGGTACTGAAAGCTGCATCACCACATAGTACCGCGCCCCTGCCGCGAGCGGTTTTCAGCCAACCGACCCGAAGAGAGGGTACTGAAAGCCTTCCCCGCCGCGTAGATGAGCCGGACTTCGGCGGGTTGTTTTTTCAGCCAACCGACCCGAAGAGAGGGTACTGAAAGACCGCATCCATGCCGAGCATCAGAAACTGTGCTAGGATAGGTTTTTTCAGCCAACCGACCCGAAGAGAGGGTACTGAAAGAGCTGGTGTAGCCACCATAGCAGGTCATCAGCCTCTGGTTTTCAGCCAACCGACCCGAAGAGAGGGTACTGAAAGTCGATGAGCACCAGGCCGGCAAGCTGGATAGGGAGCGTTTTCAGCCAACCGACCCGAAGAGAGGGTACTGAAAGGACGACGTGGCGCTTATTTTGGAACGCTTTAAGCGGAGTTTTCAGCCAACCGACCCGAAGAGAGGGTACTGAAAGCCACCTGATCCTGTCTGGCCTTGAGGAAGAAGAAGTTTTCAGCCAACCGACCCGAAGAGAGGGTACTGAAAGTGGTACAGTCTGAAGGGACTGGATCCGGCCGATTGGGTTTTCAGCCAACCGACCCGAAGAGAGGGTACTGAAAGCGGCGAAAGCTCGCCGCATCGTGGAGCACTGGTCGGCAGGTTTTCAGCCAACCGACCCGAAGAGAGGGTACTGAAAGACATACGCCCCGAAGGGCATGTCCTGCCGCATCAGGTTTTCAGCCAACCGACCCGAAGAGAGGGTACTGAAAGGATGTCCACCTAGCTGCAGCTCAATGCGAATCCAGGTTTTCAGCCAACCGACCCGAAGAGAGGGTACTGAAAGGAAAATCTGCTTGCGGTGAAATATGGCACTATAAGCAAGTTTTCAGCCAACCGACCCGAAGAGAGGGTACTGAAAGAGAAAACCCGTGCCAACTACAACAGTCGGTGGATGGTGTTTTCAGCCAACCGACCCGAAGAGAGGGTACTGAAAGAGATAGGCGATTACATCCGCCCGCGTCATTCCTACCGTTTTCAGCCAACCGACCCGAAGAGAGGGTACTGAAAGTTGATGGTGTTGACCTTTGCCTGCACCGTGCGCTTGTTTTCAGCCAACCGACCCGAAGAGAGGGTACTGAAAGATATTTGGCCTACACGGGCCTCCGGACTTCGCCTATGTTTCAGCCAACCGACCCGAAGAGAGGGTACTGAAAGATCGTGACGTGCTCACTGTTCACCTGGCGTAGTGCAGTTTCAGCCAACCGACCCGAAGAGAGGGTACTGAAAGCGACTTCCCCGAAGCCCATCGCCAGTCCGGCCCGAGTTTCAGCCAACCGACCCGAAGAGAGGGTACTGAAAGGTCCGGCACCGACGAGATCGAGGCGGCAAAGTATCGTTTTCAGCCAACCGACCCGAAGAGAGGGTACTGAAAGTGTGGAACGTCTACCCCATCTACGACTGGAGCACTGAGTTTTCAGCCAACCGACCCGAAGAGAGGGTACTGAAACAGGGCGCGCCGCAGTGCGGGCACTGGCCCCGCTCGCTGTTTTCAGCCAACCGACCCGAAGAGAGGGTACTGAAACTTCACCGCTTCCGTTTGCCTAGACACCCTTATCGTGTTTTCAGCCAACCGACCCGAAGAGAGGGTACTGAAACTCAGCGTGCGGGAGATCGCGCAGTTCACCGCCGAGGTTTTCAGCCAACCGACCCGAAGAGAGGGTACTGAAACATGCTTCTAAACATCGCTACCAGTGATTTAATTGGTTTTCAGCCAACCGACCCGAAGAGAGGGTACTGAAACTCGTTCCGCAAGTGCGCCACACTTGCGAGCACGAGTTTTCAGCCAACCGACCCGAAGAGAGGGTACTGAAACAATAATCGTTGCGCAATAGCATCTTGCACACCCGCCGGTTTTCAGCCAACCGACCCGAAGAGAGGGTACTGAAACCCACTGCCGCAAACGGGCGGAGGGCCATCGCCTCTTGTTTTCAGCCAACCGACCCGAAGAGAGGGTACTGAAACACTCTCCGGTTACGATCTTCGTCAAGAACAGCAGCCAGTTTTCAGCCAACCGACCCGAAGAGAGGGTACTGAAACACCGTCGCGGACGTGCTTGGTTGCTTGCTGAGTGACGTTTTCAGCCAACCGACCCGAAGAGAGGGTACTGAAACAGAAAACCCGTGTCAACTGCAACAGTCGGTGGATGGGTTTTCAGCCAACCGACCCGAAGAGAGGGTACTGAAACATGTGCAGGCCTCCGACCTAATGACAGTCAACGAGGTTTTCAGCCAACCGACCCGAAGAGAGGGTACTGAAAGATCGGCAACGACCTGATGCACGTCGATACCATGAGTTTCAGCCAACCGACCCGAAGAGAGGGTACTGAAATAACTAATTGCGGCCCGGGGTGCCGCGTCACCTCGTCGTTTTCAGCCAACCGACCCGAAGAGAGGGTACTGAAAGCCAGGCGTCCTCACGGTGACGCGGGAGCGCCGTGCCGTTTTCAGCCAACCGACCCGAAGAGAGGGTACTGAAAGATGTGCAGGCCTCCGACCTAATGACTGTCAACGAGTTTTCAGCCAACCGACCCGAAGAGAGGGTACTGAAAGCTTGTGCAGACGCATGAGCTGATCGCAGCCGGTATCGTTTTCAGCCAACCGACCCGAAGAGAGGGTACTGAAAGACTGTTCGATGGTTTCTAGCGCCCCATCCACCGCAGTTTTCAGCCAACCGACCCGAAGAGAGGGTACTGAAAGCAGATGCGCTCCATGTCGGCGTCCGAGATCGTGATGTGTTTCAGCCAACCGACCCGAAGAGAGGGTACTTCATGTCTGTACTTCTTGTCTGACTGGAATATATTTTTCCATCTCGCGCCTATCCTGAGAGTAGAAGCAATAACTGCATCAGGAGGCGTACAGAGATGGCTATTGTCGAGCATCTGGTTGCCGAGGAGTTCGGCTGTCACATCGGAAAGTACAGCGAGCGGCTGAAGATCACACAGGGTGGGGCCACTTTAGCGCAGGCTCCCCTGCTGCACCTGCAAAGCGTGACGATCGCCAGCCACGGAGTGAGCATCTCCGCCGACGCTATTCATGCCTGCTGCGAGCGCGGCATCCCCATCCACTTTGTCAGCGGACGCGGCGAGGTCTATGCCAGCCTTTATGCTGCCGGGCTGACCGGCACCATCCTCACCCGGCGGGCTCAGCTTGAGGCTTATCACGACGAGCGGGGCGGGCTGGCCGCGCTCGCATTTGCCACAGGCAAGATCCGCAATCAAGCCGCGACACTCAAATACCTCGCCAAATCGCGGGCAGAATCCGCGCCTGAGGTGGCGGCAGAATTGAAGCTCTGTGCCGAGGAAGTGGCAGACTACGAGGAGAACCTGCGGCGGCTCGAAGGTACAACCTGCGAAGAACTCCGCCCTGGTCTGATGAGCGCTGAAGCACACGCCGCCAAACGCTACTGGTCCGCTGTGCGCGCAGTTGTCCCTGGCGAGTACGCGTGGGAGGCCCGTATTGGGCGTGGGGCAACTGACCCGGTTAACAGCCTGTTGAACTACGGCTACGGCATCCTGTATGCCCAGGTAGAGCGGGCGCTGGTGCTGGCTGGTCTTGACCCGTATGCGGGTTTCATCCATGCTGACCGCCCCGGAAAGCCCAGTCTGGTCCTCGATCTGATCGAGGAATTTCGCCAGGTTGTGGTTGATCGGGTCGTCTTCGGCCTTGTCAATCGCTATTTTACCGTTGAGCAGGACGAGCAGGGCCGCCTGTCAGCCGATACCCGGCGGGCGCTCGCCGAGAAGGTGCTGAAGCGCCTCGATACGGCTGTGCGCTACCAGGGCAAGCGCTTCCCCCTGCGCATCGTGCTGCAATCCCAGGCTCGCAACCTTGCCGCTTTCCTCCGACGTGATGCCAGCACTTATGAACCCTTCTCGGCAGGGTGGTGATCGATGCGTGCCCGTTTGCTGTTAATTTACGATATTCCTGATGATAGCGTTCGCGCGAAAGTTGCCGATATTTGTTTGGATTACGGCCTCGATCGGGTCCAATACAGTGCTTTCATCGGGCAACTGAGCAAAACGCACCAGGAAGAGCTGATGCTGAAGTGTCGCAAGCGGCTCGGACGGAGACCCGGCAAGATCCATCTGATCCCGGTTTGCGAGCGGGATTGGTCGGAGCGGTTGGAGATTGAACAGGATGACTGAGGACGATCTGCTCATTACAGTGACGGACCTCAAACAGTATGCGTACTGTCCGCGCATCTTCTTCTATCATGCCTGCTTGCCCGATGTGCGCCCCACGACTTATAAGATGGCAGCAGGGATCGACGCTGGCATCGATAAGCAGGAGAAAGCTCGGCGCCGAACGCTCAAGGCTTATCATCTGTCCGGCATAGATGGAGAGCGTTATTTTGACGTTCCGGCACGATGTGATGCGCTGGGGCTCACCGGCATCGTTGACGAGGTGATCGAGGTGGCTGGCCCGCATGCGGAGCACATCCCTGTGGATTACAAGCTATCTCGCCGCGTTAGCTACCATTTCAAGCTCCAGTTGACTGCTTATGCTGAGCTCCTCGAAGCGACGTATGGCTTACCCGTGCGCCGGGGATTTATCTATCTGATCCCACTTCGGCGGGCGGAAGAGGTAAAAATCACGACGAGACGGCGCGATAAGCTCCGAACACTGCTCGCAGAGATGAGGGCTGTGAGTGAACGAGAGACGATGCCTCCTCCGGCTGAGTCGTTTCGCCGATGCCTCAACTGCGAGTTCAGGCGCTTTTGTAACGACGTGTGAGAGCTTATAGGTCGCACTGGCGTGCCCGATCGTAGGGAGTGAGAGGCGAGAGAGGCTCATGAGATTCCGGTGTATCTGTCTGTCGACAACATTGAGCGGCGGCGAAGCACATGGTATTTGGCCACCGGCCTCTCGCTTTAACTCCAGCCCCGATAGACGACGATAGACGACATAGAAAGTGGTCGCAAATTTATTTTGCGACCAAAAGACACTGAAAGACTTTAGCGGTTGCATAAATTTATGCGACCGGACAAGTCTCACCCGTACGGTTTTGTATACGACTTGCCGACATCGTCGACCGATCCCCGTTAGACCTCTTCTCGTTTATCTGCCAACAGTTCTTAGGGTATCCAGCAGGCCGCATGCTTTATGCCGGTCGCGTGCCTGTAGCTTTATTTCCTCGAATAACTCTTCCCTGAGACGGAGTATCTCTTGATTGGTCACCAAACTAGCTTGGTAGACTAGCATCTTTGACAGGTGGCCAGTTTCTTCGTGAGCTTGCTTGCTTTAGAGCTGCCGTCAATTGAAACTTAGGAAGTCGCGCAAGCATCCTCCCCCTGCCCTTCTGCTACTCATTCGCTGCCCCCGCATGCCGTTGGTCACCAAGACAAAATGCCGGCCCTCGTTAATGGCAACTGTTGCACGGATCAGCGATGTGCTTGTGGCCACGGTGGCACGTCGAACAGTCCTCAGTTTCCAGATGGGCTGCCGGATGAACCTGCGTGCCGTTGCTGTTCGTGATCGCATACAGCTCGCTTATCGTCGTCTGGTGGCAGTCGAGACAGGTAGCATTGGACGGTCTCTCAGCAGCGAGCACTCCCTCTAAATGGCAGGCCTCACACTCGATGCCTTCTTCGAGATGTGGGCGCGCCAGAGAGTCGATGTCTCGCCATGTTGCTTCGATGTGGGCAACCACATCTGCCGGGTTGGGCGTCGGACTCGGGAGCGGCGTCACAGTTGGGGTGGGAGTGGGAGTGCTCTCAACGGCAAACGCGGTCTGGCAGCCGGTGAGAAACAGCAACAGCAGAATGGGCAGCAGGTGATCGTATCGGACCTTGTTCATCAGTATTTCATCTCCATACGGTTGATTATCGGGGCTCCGGTCAGATCTGTCTGCCGGGGAGAATCAGTTAGTTTGTGTAAGGTTTTTCCTGACAGACAACTTGCAAAGATCACTAGTCGCGCAAGGGCATCTGGATTATCGTGATGGGTAATCTGATGCGCTGCGCGTCTGGAGCCGGGATTGATGGTGATGTGGCACCGCTTCTGGAACCTCGCGGGGCGAGTCCCCCTGCGGCAGAAAATCATCGGGATCGTCGTGACATCGATGCTGATCCTCGGCTTCGCGATTGCCTGGTGGGTGCGTAACGGGCTCGGCGGCTGGCTGAGCTATCTGCTCAGCGAGGAGCGTGTAGCGCAAGCGATGAACGTCGGCACGCGCGGTGTGATTATCGTGACCGTGTTGGCGACGCTCATCGGACTGGTGGTGGCGTACCCGCTGACCTGGATCTTGACCCGGCCCATCCTGAGTATCACGCGCATCGCACAGCAGGTGGGGCAAGGCGACCTGGCATTGCGGGCTCCGGTGTGGGCCAGAGATGAGATCGGCCAGCTTGGGCTGGCTTTCAACACAATGGTCGATAGCCTGGCCCGCTCACAGCAGGATCTCCAGGCATCCAATGAGAAGTTGCGCACCCGCAATATGGAGCTGGCCCGCCTGTTCGAACTCGCCCGTATGGTAGGCGAGTCATCAACGGCGCATGGTGTCCTTGGCTACGCGCTCGACTGCGCGCTGGAGATCGTCGGTGCTTCTGCTGGTCTGGTTTCTGTTATTGACGACGATCAGCAGCAGGTTGTAGCTCATGCAACCGAAAACATCGCCGGGATACTCGAGGCTAACGATGACCTGCTGCGATTCCTCTACGAGCACACCCGTTCAGAGCCGGTTCCTAAACCCCTCCTTACCCTGATGCTGCCAGAAACCCTCGCGTGGGGGCCGTATCACACGTGCGTCAGCGTACCTATCCGCATCAAGGACCAGTTGTGCGGCCTCTTGGCGTTATTATCTGAGAATGGCCTTGCTTTAGGTGAAGGCACTGCTCAGTTCTTGCTGGCGGTGAGCAACCAGTTGAGCGTAGCGCTTGAGAATGAGCGCCTCTGGGCCGAACTGCGTCACAAAGAGGCGATGCGCACGCGTCTGCTGGCCCGCATCGTTACGGCGCAGGAGGAGGAGCGGAAGCGCATCAGCCGCGAACTACACGACGAAACCGGGCAGCTGCTGACCAGCATATTGGTTCAGCTCAAGGTAATGGAGAAGTTACCTGATCTGCCGTCTGTCCGGGCCCAAGCCGAAGAGCTCCGGACCATCACCTGGCAGACGTTGGAAGAAGTGCGTCGCCTGGCACTCGATCTTCGCCCGGCAGCGCTCGACGACCTGGGTTTGGTGTCGGCGCTGGAAGGGTATGTCAAGCAGTACACACAGAAAACGGGCATAGACGTGACGTTTGTGGCTCCCGAGGAGCCCATTCGCCTGGCGCATGAGTACGAAATCGTCTTCTATCGGGTGGTGCAAGAGGCGCTATCGAATGTTGCCAAGCACGCAGGGGCGACGCAGGTCGAGGTGACGCTTGAACAGACGCCCGAGGTGCTGCGATTGATCATCACCGACAATGGGCAGGGCTTCGATCCGGCGCAGGTGCTGCGGAACGAGGGGCACGGCCTGGGCCTGATTGGCATGGCTGAGCGCATCGAACTCATCGGAGGGACATTCCACATAGCATCAAGCCCTGGCTCTGGCACACGGATCACCGCCGAGGCTGCCGTGGGTACTGTTGTTGAGGAGATGAAAGTGTGATGAAGAAGATACGGGTCGTGCTGGCAGATGACCATGCCGTATTGCGCGCCGGCCTGCGCGCCCTGCTGAACGCAGAACCTGATCTGGAAGTCATCGGAGAAGCGGCTAACGGGCACGAGGCCATCGACCAGGTTGCCAGGCTCGCGCCGGACGTCATCATAATGGATCTGACGATGCCGGATATGAATGGGCTGGACGCTATCGCAGAAATTACCTCCCAGCATCTGGACACGAAAGTGCTGGTGCTGACAATGCACGCGGACGAGCAGTACATCGTCCAGGTGATCCAGAGTGGAGCAGCGGGCTACGTATTGAAAAGCGCGGCAGACACCGACCTCATTCACGCGATCCGGCAGGTTGCGCAAGGGAAGACCTACCTGTACCCGGATGCGGCACACATCCTCGTGGAATACTATCGCCGCCAGGACGTGAACCGGCATAAGGAGGAAGACAGTCTCAGTTTGCTGAGTGAACGCGAGCGCGAAGTCCTCACTTACACGGCCCGCGGTTTCTCCAGCCGCGAGATCGGTGAGATGCTGTTTATCAGCGACAAGACTGTTGAAACCTATCGCCGGCGCCTGATGGAGAAGCTGGACCTGCATCATCGGTCTGATATAGTCCAGTACGCACTGCAAAAGGGGCTGCTTGAAGCGGATGACTGACAACTCTGGAGCCGCACGAAGCACCGAGTCCGAACCTAAACCTGGCGATAGAAACCATCTGTCATGGCGCGGCTGGCTGGTATTGGCGATGTGGGTAGTCGTTTTGATCATCTTTCTCGAATACGCTGTGCGTAGTGTACAGGAGCGAGAAATCCAGGCCGCAGTAATTGCCGGGATCGTGTTTGTGTTTCTGCTACTCGGCGGGCTGGTGCTGCTGACGCTGCGACGCATTGAGGCTGACGAACGAGAAAACTGGCAAATGATGAGACACCGTGATGACTGACCAACCCACTGATCACCTCGATCGGCGCGACTTCTTCAAGGGGCTGGGGGTGGCGAGTGCCGCGACGCTGCTGCTTTCTGCTGTTGGAGGGACGCTGGCAGGGGACGTGTTCCAAACGCCCACCAGCGGGAATGTCCACAACCGCCCCTGGTGGATCCGGAATGTCGATAAGCCTAGTTTGGGCATCGATTGGGAAGTGATAGAGCGCTTCAACGCCCATACAGGCCTTGTGCTCGGCGAGCAGGGAATGCGATATGTGGGTGATGAGGACGAGATCAACCGGCTGGAGAGCAAAGCCTCGGCGTTAGAGATCGACCGCATTCAGCGCAACGTGCCTGGCTACCGCCTACAGGATCAGGCCCTGTACTCGGCCTTCCGCATGGCCCGCAATGCGCTCCCGCTTAGCTTTCTCGGCTTGCAGCAAACCCCCACGCCGGAGCAGCTAAATGTCCCACGGTGGGAGGGAACTCCTGAAGATGCGGCGCAGATGGTGAAGGCGGCGCTCCGCCATATGGGCGCGGCGACGGTCGGCATTGTAGAGCTCGACGAGCGCACCCGTAAACTGATCTACAGCATCGACATCGACGGGAAACCTATTGAATTTGAGGACGTGCCGCTGGGTTACGAAACGGATGATCGGCGGGTGATCCCTTATGGGCACCGCTGGGCGATCGTCTACACCGTGCAGATGTCGGAAGAGACCCTGAAGCGCGCCTCGACTGTGACGGGCGCACAGACCACAATGCTGGCCTACTACCGGGGAATTAGCATACAGTTGATCGCCCAGGAATTCTTGCGCGGCTTAGGCTACCAGGCGCTGGGCCAGCCGGCGATTAATGCGCTGGGGATCGCCCCGGCGCTGGCGGTGATGGCAGGGCTGGGCGAACTGTCACGGCTCAACCGGGTCGTCACGCCAGAGTATGGGCCGATGGTGCGCATCTTTTTCTTGATTACTAACCTCCCGATGGCTCCTGACAGCCCGATTGACGCTGGCATAGCACGCTTTTGCCGGACTTGTATGAAGTGTGCGGAGGCGTGTCCTTCGAGTGCGCTTAGCTTTGCCAAAGAGCCCACCTGGCAACCTGCTGGCCCATGGAACAATCCTGGCCATGAAACATGGTTTGAGAACTCTCCGCGCTGCCGTCGTTACTGGTTGGAGAGTGCGGGCACGAACTGTGGCATTTGCTTTGCAGTGTGCCCATTCTCCAAGAAAAACCGCTCGTTCATGCACGATTTTATGAAGATGCACATTGCGACTGTGCCCGCTGTGGACGGCGTAGTACGGAGCTTCGACGACGCCTTTGGCTATGGCATCCAGAAAGACCCGGAAACCTGGTGGACGTCGGACCTCCCACCATATGGCATCGAGCCGTAGTCGCCCGATCGCATGGCCTCGATGTCAGGTTTTTCCCTACAGACGCGGCAAAATTGCGTGAATCTCCTGACACAAGATCCTCAAGTACCCCGATAGACAGAACTCCTGTCGTCCCTCACAATGAAATCAAACAATACAACGGGGGAAACCGGTGACCGCCTAGGCGGAATTCCGGTGCTGGGCCGCAACTGTGACACCGTGAGGTGAAGCCAGATTACCCGTTAGCGTATTGCTGAACTCTCCGCGTCTCCCTGAGAGTAGGCTAACCTGGCCTATTCTCTTTTGTTTCACGCGAGGGATAAGCCTATGCCTCTTTATGAGTACACCTGCCAGGGATGTGGCACCCAGTTCTCGGCACGGCGCAGCTTCGCTGATTGCGAACTACCCGCGAAGTGCCCGAAATGCGGCGATGAGGGACGCCGCGCGCTCTCCCGCGTCGTCGCGTTTAGCACGGATAGCAGCGGACAGCGCCGGGCAGTAGCTGGTAGCTTCTCCTGCTCGGGATGCGCATCAGCAGCCGTTGGTTGTTCGGGTGGGTGCAGTCTTCAGTGAGATTTCTTGGCACATCTCTTATCCAGTGAGGCAACCTGCCTCATCCAAGTATTAGGTGAGAGTCCAACGAAAGGAGACTCAACCATGGCTGATGAAATCAATATGAGCCGCCGCGAGTTCTTGAAGGAGTTAGGCCTGCTGGGTGTCGCGATGAGCGCTGCGCCGGCTGCAGTCTCGTTCCGTCCGGATGAGGCTGCCGGCGAGTCGTGGGACGCTCCACCGCAGGCCTGGCGTCGCCCCTTCTGGGTGAAGGAGGTCGACAAGCCAACGATGGAAGTCGACTGGCAGCAGATGAAGCGCTACAAAGAGCACCACACGGTACGCCGCGGCTTTACGCTCTATGTTAGCAAAGAGGAGAGCGATCGGCTTGCCGCCCAGGAGGAGGAGAATCTGGCCCGTTGGTTGCGAGAAGGCAAGCCCGGCTACAGCCTGCGTGACATAGCCATCAGCGCTGCCCAGGACTACCAGCGCAACCTGATTCCTATGTCATTCGTCGGGCCGATTGATGAGGTCAGTACGCCCGAGGACCGTGGTGTGCCCAAGTGGGAAGGCACGCCCGAAGAAGCGGCGATGATCGTCTCCGCGGCGATGCGCCACTTCGGTGCTGCGCATGTGGGTTTCGTCGAACTCGACCCGAACACCACAGAGAAGCTGCTGTACGACGAGGACCCGGATGGTAAGCGGATCATCATCTCGGATGACCACGACTACCCGGAAGAGACGGAAGACGCTCGCTACCTGCCCAGGTCAGGCCGCTGGGTGATCAGCTATACGGTCCAAATGTCACAAGAGACCATGTTCCGTAACCCCACGGAACTCGGCTCGCAGACTACGGCAATGACATACGAGAAGGGCCGTGCTATCCAGAACAAGACCCAGGCGTTCCTGCGCAGTCTGGGCTACTGGGCCGCAGGGGAGTCACAAACGAACGCGCTTGGCATTGCGCCCGCCTTTGCGGTGATGGCTGGCCTTGGCGAGATTGGGCGTCTCAACCGGCTGATCACACCCGAATATGGCCCGATGGTCCGTACGTTTAAGATGGTCACGAATCTGCCGCTGGCCCCCAGCAAGCCCATCGATGCAGGCATCATGGACTTCTGCCGCCGCTGCAAGGTGTGCGCTGAGTACTGCCCGTCCGGCGCAATTCCCACGGCGACTGAGCCCACATGGGAAGTCGCAGGCGGCTGGAATAACCCCGGACACAAGACATGGTTCGAGGATGCCGTGAAGTGCCGCACCTACTGGCGCTACGTCGGGACGAACTGCGGGCTCTGCTTCGCCGCCTGCCCGTATGCTGCCAAGGATAAGGCGATAATCCACGACATCGTGAAGGCTACCATCGGCACGACGACGATCTTCAACAGTGCTATGGCCCGGATGGGACGCTTTGCCTATCTGGATGTCCCGCCCTATGGCCCGAATGCTGAACCGGTTCCGCTCAAGGATGCCGATGAGTGGTGGACCCTTGACCTGCCGGAGTACGGCATCGACACGACACGCGGCCACCGGAACGCATAGGAGCACGAACGAGCGACTGTCGAAGGGATGGCTTGTCCTGCCCTGCCCCTTCTTAGCAAAGGAGCTATCGAACTATGTTCTGGGTACTACTGATTGGTATCGCACTGGGGGCCGGATTTATGTATCTGGCAGCCCGGTCCAACATCACACTGGCCTGGTACGATTACGTTCTGGCGGTGTTGGGCGTGGTTTTCGCCTACCTCGCTATCCAGAATTTCGTTGCATCGTTCCAGGAACTCGAGCCGACTGCGGCGTGGGTCATGCTTGCCATGTTTGGCGTGCCCGCGCTGATCCTCCTGGGCGTTGAGACGTTCCGGATTGTCCGTGGCCGGCAATCTGCGGCTTAGCTGGCCAGCCATTTCGCCATAAGAGCTGAAACCGGGTGGGGCGAGGCTCCACCCGGTGACTTCTGAGCAGGGATGCCATCATTCCCGTATAGGCCCACAGAGAGAGCCAGGCTAATCGCCTGGCTCTTTTGCTTTCTGATAGACCATTTATTCCCACTGTCATACTCAACAGCAATTCGTATCCCTTCGCGCTCCAGGGATAAGTCTATGTTGTGCCGACCAAGGGTGTTGACATCTCCTCCCACACCGGCACTGATGTAACCGGCACGCTGGACGGTGACGGCACACAGGGCGGTATCTCTTTGGCGTGGACGTCGACCACCCGGGGATAGGCAACGCCATCCGTGGCAACCGTATCTATTAACAACACAGCCCTCGGCATCGACCTGGGATTCAGCGGTGTGACGCCCAACGACCTGATAGATGCGGACAGCGGCGCCAACCAGATCCAATGTGTGGACGCCGACTTGAGCGTGGCCTGCGATGGGGCGGAGACGCTGTGGCAGTACGACGCCTACGGCAACCTGCTCGACGGCGGGGTACACACCTACACCTACGACGCTGTGCTGCGGCTGGCCTCAGTGAGCGACGGGCCAGCACAACCACCTACGCCTACAACGGCGACGGCGACCGGGTCAGCCAGACGGTAGACAGCGTGACGACCACCTACCTGCTTGACACCGCCACGCCACTGCCAGTGACGGCATGGATGCTGAAACCTGGAGTTGCGCATCCGAAGAGAAACCGCCTACGCCTCACTCCCCTTGGCCCAATCCGGCCTCGCGTGCCCGCAAGACGGCCTGAGCCCGGTCTGCTACCTGCAGCTTGGTGAGGATGTTTGAGACGTGGTTCTGCACGGTTTTGAGGCTGAGCGTGAACATCTCGGCGATCTCGCGGTTGCTCAGCCCTCTGGCGATGAGGCCCAGCACCTCCTCCTCGCGTGCCGTTAGCTCCGGAAAGACCCGCGGCGGTGCTGCCTGCCCGGCTGTGGCAAAGAAGTTGAGAAGCCGCTCGGCGACGCCGGGGCTGAAGATCGCCGCGCCACCTGCCACGCTGCGGATGGCGCTCAGAACCTCCGCGCCGCTCGCGTCTTTCAGCAGATAACCTCGCGCCCCGGCGCGCATCGCCGAGAACACCGAGTCGTCATCCTGAAACATTGTGACGATCAAGACTGCGATGTGCGGGCTGGTGTGCAGCACGCTGCGCGTGGCCTCAATTCCGTTCATCTCGGGCATCTGGATATCCATCAGGACCACGTCCGGCTGCAGGGCGGCGGCCAGGTCAACAGCCTGCTTCCCGCTCGCCGCCTCCCCCACGACCTCGATGCCTTCCACCGATTCCAAAAGCCCGCGCATCCCGTCCCGGTAGACGGGGTGATCGTCGGCGATGAGCACTCGAATACTGTCCGTCATTGCGCCTCCTCAGCAGGGTTGCCAACCAGCGTGCGGTACGGGAGGATCACCGTGACGATCGTGCCACTTTCGCTTGCCCCAACCGCAAACCTGCCGCCGAGTTCCTCGGCGCGCTCGCGCATTGAGGCAAGCCCTACCCCGGTGCTTGGCCCGCGCCCGATCCCACGCCCGTCGTCTTCCACCTCAAGGCGAACCGTGTCCGCGTTCCCGTCGAGCGACAGCCGGACCGTGCAGTGGCGGGCGTTCGCGTGACGGGCGACATTCGTCAGAGCTTCCTGCACGATGCGAAAGATGGCGACCTCCACAGCCGCTGGAAACGCCGGCAGGTCAGTTTCCGCCTCAACCGTGACACCCAGACCGCTCTGCCCATACTGCGCCGCCACCTCCTCCACTGCGGCCACCAGTCCCAGCTCGTCGAGCGAGGGTGGGCGCAGGCCGTATACCGAGCGGCGGATATCCCCAACGATCACCCGGACCTGCTCGGCCAGATCGCGCAACAGATCGCTCATTTCGGCATTGCCATCCAGCCGGTTGCGGGCTGCCTCCAGCCTGAGGGTGAGCGCCGCGAGCTGGGGGCCGACGCCATCATGCAGATCGCGTCTCAGCCGCCGGCGCTCCTCCTCTCGTGCCATCACTAACCGCTCGCGCGAGTGCTGCAGGGCGGTCGTGAGCCGCACGGCATGCACGACAACGCCCACCTGCCGTGCAAGGTCATCCAGCAGCCGCCTGTCCGCCGCGGTGAAAGACTCGCCCGGAGAACGCGGCGCCAGCACAAGCTGCCCAACTACCTCCTGCTGGTAGCTCAGCGGCAGCATGATAGACGCTGGCGGTGGCGTGCCATGCTGCGCGACTGTTTTCATGGAGCCATCTGCCTGCTTGATCATGATGGCGGTGTAGGGCAGCCTCAAGGCACCGGCAATGGTCTCGACGATAACCGGGAGGGCGGCGTCCACCGTCAGCGTCGACTCGAGCCGCTCGCCGAGCCGGGCGAGCACGGTATAAGGGTCGTCGCGCTCGCCGTACATCAGCCGGTTGACCCCGCGCTGCAGCCGGTCCCTCAGCGGCGCAAACAGCACGGCGATGAGTCCGGCGCCCAGCAGGGAGATGAGAAGATTGCCCTCGACCTTGAGCAGCGTGCCAAGCCCCCCTACTGTTACGACGTACAACCCCACGATGGCGGCGGTCAGAGCGCCGTAGACCAGCGTGCGGTTGATAAGCACGTCGATGTCGAACAGACGGTAGCGCAGGATGGCAATGCCAAGGGCCACATAAAGGGCGTTCAACATGGCCGTCTCAAAGATAGCATCCCAGATACCGGGCAGGTCCTGGCCGAGGAAACCGGAGATGACGAGCATGCCGCCGCCAAACAACACCGCTGCGTAAGCAAACCACTTGATCTGCTGGCGCTCGACGCCACTGGCGTGACGGGATCGCCAGACGAGCGAGAGCGCAGACAGCAGGGCACACAGGAAGAGAACGAGGATTGCGATGAGGTCAACCGTCTGTAAGGCCTGTCCCAGCGTCCCCGTGACGCCGAACGGATTGTCCACGGAGACGATACCGCTCTCGCCAGGCAAGAACGCGCTCACGAGGAGTGAAGCCAGCCCGGCAGCCCCGATAACCCAGAGTAGACGCCGCCAACCGGGTGACGGCAAGCGACCGCTCGGGAACAGGAGCATGAGAAATGACGGCAGGACAGCGTAGGCAGCTAGCCACCCGGCTCCTCCGGCAAGCAGGAGGAGCCCGAGGGCCGGCGGCGGCGTTCCGGTGGCGACCGCATAGGCGATGAGGCTCTGCACCAGATGGAGCACTGCCAGCGCCAGGCCGAAGGCGATCCACAGCCAGCCATAAACAGTGCGCGGACGGCGTGAAGCGATCAGGCCTCCCAGCAGGAGAGGGGCAAGCGAACCGGTGATGTGGATGAGATGCGGGTCCCATTGAGGATAGAACAAGGGCGGCAGCAGATGGGCCCGGCCCAGCACAGCCAGCACCAGCGCCACTGCCGCCAGCAGCAGGGCGAATGCGCAGAGCAGCCACGCGAGCCGGGCAGACGGAAGGCGTGCTGCCGCCAGCACGCCCGTGTATGATGATGTTTCAGGTCTACCCCTCACAGCTTTGACTCCTGTGCCTGAGGGCCCTACCTCCCGGCCTCGGCTGCGGATAGCTGCCCGTCGACGAGCCGAGTTTCAGGCTCATTGGCGCCGGGCCCGTATTCCCACGCTCTGTCCGTCATTTGAAGCAACCTGAGCCCCGTCAGCCCGAGACCTGATGATACCAGCACCCAGACCGCCGTGATAGCCGCCACACTTTCGGACAGGGCACTGAAGCCCGCAACAAGCCACAGGACGAACCCTGCGACGACCAGGCCCGCTACCCACCGGGGGACAGCCTGCGCCCTGTAAAGGCCGACCCCTAGAAGCAGCGGCCCGAACTGGAAGCCCAGCAGGAACATGATGACGTAGAGCGCGACCGAGACGCTCCCCTCCATCGACTCGATGACCTGCAGCATGGTCTCCTGCCCCAGACCCGAGCGGCTCAAGGCTCCGAGCATTCCGAAGTAGCCTGCGTTGTGGGCTGCAAACCCGAGCACGCCGATCAGCGCGAGCCCACCGCCGATGTGGCCCAGCACCGTACCGCGCTCCCTGAGCAGGTGCATCAGGCCGAGAACGGCTGGGACAAACAGGATAAGCCCCAACATGTTGAGCACCGTTGCGGCATCCCACAGCCCGGGGGATGCCGCGATAGCGTTAAGCTGCTCGCTGCCCTCCATGCCACCCTCGACGATGAGCCGGATGATGTCGGCACTGCCGAAGGCGATTGGCGCCGCAATCAGGCTCAGGCCCGCCAGCGTCCGGCGAAAATTGCTGGCATTGTTAATCTTTAGCATATCGATACGCTCCCCTGGCTTCTATGTGCTCGCGTTGATTGCAGCATATCAATGCCACCATTCCCGAGTCATCAGGCAAGTTCCCGACTGGGCCGGGAAATTATCCGCCAGGGGCAACTGCCCGCCGCTGCGGGGCGGTCGCGCTGGTTTGTTCCGCATCCTCCAGGCCGCACAGCCGCTCGGAGAGCGCCCACAGGCGGGCAGCCTCCTCCTCGCGCCGGGCGTAGCAGCTCGGCGTTTTGGGGCGGCAATCTTTCCAGTACACCGCCGCCGAGCCTTCGACCTCGGGGCTGGCGGCCAGATATACGATCGTTTCTGCAGCCTGCTCGGGGCTGACGCCGCGCGCCATACGCCGCCGCCACACCCGGTTCGCGAGGCCGCTCGTCCCCTTCAGGCCGATCTCGGTGCTCACCAGCCCGGGGTCGGCAGCATAAGCCCGGATGCGCGACGCCGGGCCCAGCCGCCGGTTCAACTCCGCCGTGAACATCACGTTGGCCACCTTTGACTGCTTGTAAGCTCGCAGCACCCCGTAGCGACGCCGCAGCATCACATCGTCCCACACGATGCGAGCCCCGTAGTGCGAGCCGGAACTCACCGTGATGACCCGCGCCGACTCCGCGCGCGCCAGCAGCGGCATCAGCTCGTGCGTCAGCAGGAACGGCGCGAGGTGGTTCACGGCGAACTGCAGCTCGTAGCCATCCTCGGTTGTCGTGTACCAGCTTGAGACGGTCCCCGCGTTGTTCACCAGCACATCGAGCTTGCCGCCCCCGTCTGAGTTCACGTACTCGCGGATCACCGCCGCCAGAGCGCGCACCTGCCGCTGCGAGGAGAGGTCCGCGATGGCGAAGCGCACGCGGGCGTGCGGGAATTCAGCCAGGATCGCCTGCTCAGCCTCCCGGCAGCGGTCCGCCGAGCGCCCCACGCCGATCACGTAGGCCCCGCGAGCGGCCAGGGCTCGCATCGCGGCACGGCCTATCCCTGAGGTCGCGCCGGTGATCACCATCGTCTTTCCGGTCAGGTCGCTGTTGCCGTTCATCATGTCCCCCTTATGCTATGCCTGCTGCGCGGCGATGGTCGCCGTCGCGGTCGTGTCAACCTTGCCACGGCTGGAGCCGTAAACTTTCTCGTGTGACTGCCGCCAGCGCCGGTCGATCAGCGCGGCGACGATTTGCGGCGGCACCGCCTCCCCGGCGAGGCGCAGGATGCGGTTCAGCACGCCGGGGATGTACAGGCTGCGCCCGGCCAGCGCGTGCCGGATGGTCCCTGCTGCCACGTCGTTAACGTTCACCGTGGTGGCCCGGCCCATGAAGCCCTGTGCGTCGATCAGGCGGATCACCGCCGGGTTGGACGGCATCCCCGCCGGACACAGCGCCGTGACCGTCACGCCGGAGCCGCGAAGCTCCTGGCTGAGCGCCAGCGACCAGTCCAGCAGGAACCGCTTGGACGCCGCATACACGGCTTTCATCGGCATGGGGTAGAAGGCCGCCAGGCTGCACACGTTCACGATCCGCAGCGTCCGGGCCGGATCGCGGTGGTGCAGCACGCGCTGCGTCATCTCGACCGTCGCCTCGATGTTCAGCCGCAGGATGCGCTGGACCTCGTCCACCCGGCGCTCGTCGAACGGGCCCTGGTAGTCGATGCCAGCGACGTTCAGCAGGGCGTGGAAGCGCATCCCCTGCCGCTCGATGTGCTGCCACAGTTGTTCGCGTGCATCCGGGTCGGTCAGGTCGGCGGCGTAGGTTTGCACGCGCACGCCGCACAGCCGCTCGATGCCCTGCGCAAGTGGCTCCAGCACGTCGCAGGACACGTCAGTCAGGAAGAGGTCCCAGCCCCGCGACGCGCACTCCGCCGCGAACGCTCTACCCAGCCCGCCGCCAGCACCCGTGATGAGAACATAACTGCTCATGTTGTTGCCTCCGCCAGAATCGGTAGCTCACGATACACGCACACTATAGGCGGCAGGTGGGTGCAGCCGGATCAACCCAAAGCTGCATCCGGGGGTACATTTGAGGGGTGTACTGGCGGGGAGGCTCAGTCCATGAGGCCAAGCTCGCGGGCAATGGCCAGCGCCTGGGTGCGGCTGCCCGCGCCGAGCTTGCCATAGAGGTTGTTGATGTGGCGCTTCACAGTGCCCACAGCGATCACCAGCCGCTCGGCGATCTCCGCGTTGGAGTACCCGGCGGCGATGAGGTTGAGCACCTCAAGCTCGCGCTCGCTCAGCGGCTCGATGAGGGGCTGATCCGCCGGGCGGCGCGAGGTGCTGCTGGTAGGCAGCAGATCGGCGGCGGCGCGCTGGTGGTGCAGCGCCAGCTCGTCGAAGCCGTGGGCGCGGTACCAAGCGGCGGCACGCTGGTGCAGGCTGACCTGTTCGTCGTCGGGCAAGGTCAGGCGCAGAACCTCGGCGAACAGCCCGTGATAGCGGTACCACTGGCGGCGGTGGTCAAGCGGCACGACGAACAGGTTGGCGCTCTCCAGATGCTCGAGCACGGCCTGGGAGTCGGAGCGACCGGTCAGGGCGTCGCACAGCGGCGCAGAGAAGCGCTCCAGGATCGACGTCTGCCGCAGGAATTCGCGCAGCGGCTCAGGCACCCGCGCCAGGACTTCGGCCATCAGGTAGTCCACGATGTACCGGTCGTCTCCGGCGAAAGCCTCGACGAAGGCCTCGGCGTCGTCCTGCTGGCGCAGGGCCAACCCGGCAAGCTGCAAGCCCGTGATCCAGCCCTCGGTGCGCGCCGCCAGCGCGGAGATCGCACCGGCAGACAGGCCGAGCCGCATCGTCTGGTTGAGGAAGGCGGCGGTCTCTTCCGGGTCGAAGCGAAGCGCGCGCTCGCGGATTTCCGTTACCTGGTCGCGGGCGCGCAGGCGGGCGAGCGGCAATGGCGGGTCCTCACGCGTGCCGATCACGACGTGCACGCCAGGGGGCCGGTTCTCAAGGAAGAAGGCGAGCAGGTCGTGCGTCTCGAAGGACCTGATAAAGTGGTAGTCGTCCAGCACGATCAGCGCGCCGAACTCAGCGCGGGCGAGGTCGTTGATCAGCGTGGCGACCAGCTCCGTCGGCGACGACCGCTGCTGGGACTCCAGCACTGCCTGTCCAATCCGGCTGTCGAGCTGGTTGAGGGCGGCAATCAGGTACGTGAGGAAGGTCGTCGGGTCGTCGTCCGCCTCGTCCACCGTGATCCACGCGACAGGCAGCTTGGAGCCCGCCACCCACTCGCGGATCAGCGTCGTCTTGCCGAAGCCCGCCGGGGCGCACACGAGGCTCAGCGCCCGGCCCGCCTGCAGCCCCGTCTCAAGCTCGGCGACGAGGTGGGGGCGCGGCACCACGCCCGGTCTGGCGCCGGGCATGTGCAGCTTCGTCGAGATCAGCGTGTCTGCGGTCATTGGCTTTGCCGCCTGCCACACCGCTTAACGCGGCGTCTCTTCGGGGGCGGGCTCATCCTGCCGCTCGTTCACTGGCTCTTCCCGTCTGCCCAGCGATACCCACTCAAGGAGCAAACCATCGACGCGCCGGGCGCGCCCCCGCAGGTACGAGAGCAGGTAGATCAGCCCGCCCGCGCTGAGAAAGAGCAGCAGGGCAATCGCCAGCGCGGAGGGCAGCAGGCTGGCGACCGCCGTGTAGATCAGGAACGTAATGACCGAGCCTGCCCACGCGCCGTAGGCCAGCCAGCGCCATGCCGCGTGGCGGCTCCACAGCGAGGCGACGTATGCCAGCGCGCCAACCGCCGCGAACAGCACGGCGAGCGCCAGTGCCGTATGCAGGATGCCGCCGGAGGTCAGGAAGGTCGTCACCGCGACAAGCCCGCCGACCAGCATCAGGTAGATGGTGAGCAGCAGCAGATTGGTGTACAGGTCATAGCGCCGGCTCTGCGCGTGGAGTTTGCGCTGTGCCTCGGCGTCGAGCACGTTCACGGAGAGCAGCGGCACGGCGAGGTCGCGCAGGCGGGCGAGCAGCCCGTACAGCGCCGCGTGGTCGGGCAGCGTGCCCCGGAGCACGGACTCCCCCTTTTCCGTCGAGACGGCGAGATTGCTGAACCAGGCCATCCACTGCTCTTCTGAGAGCCGGCCCTTCACGCGGATCTCGTAGAAAAACGGCTGTGTGGCGAGCTCCACACCCTCTCGCACCGGTTCCTGTGTTGCCCTCACGCTGCTACCCTCCGCTCCTGTTGTCTGCTGCGATCTTAGAGTAGCACAGGTGCGGAAGATGTGGATGTATCAAAGGGTACATTCGGGGTGGGGGTGTGCCTGATTCATTGGGCAAGGGGCGGCTGGGTGAGGGCAGCAGGTGTAGGATAAAGTTGCACACAGCTAATTACCCGTCAGGGCACGGAGCGCCAAAAGCAAAAAGAGCGCCGACACGGCGCTCCTCTCGTTTCTACTATCTGCCTGCCGGGCAATCTAATCGGCTAGGCGTGGGTCAGGCTTGCGCTCTCATCCGCCTGCTCCACCGTGGTCGGCGGGGGGAGTTCCCCAATCACCACAACGTGGTTCCGCGCGCGGGACAGCCCCACATAGATGAGCTGATCGCGGATTTCATCCGGGGCCTTGTCAAGCTCGGTGAGGATAACAACGGCAGTCTCCAGCCCTTTGTAGCTGTGCACCGTCGTCACGCGGATCGCGTTGCTCATCTCCGTGTCGAGGTCCCACGTGAGGATGAAGTTACCAAGCTGCTCGTCGTCCTCCCAGATGCTCTTCCTGCGTGTCGGGGTCAGCACAACGATGTCATCCGGGCTGACGCCCTCCTCGTTGATCAGCCGGTGCAGCACCTTGCGCAGCGCGTCCTTCGCCTCCTGCTCTGTCTCGGCGGGGATGCGCTCCACAGGGCGGCCTTCCGGCCCGAGCGCGATGATGTCGTCCTGGACGCGCGCGTAGGGCATCATCGCGTCGTGGATGCACTGCGTGGTGCGGCAGTTCTCATCGAGGAAGAACGGCTTCTCCTGCATTGGCACGTTGCTGATCTGCGTGTAGATGCGCTGGTTGTCGTCGAAGAAGACGTAGAAGATGCCGTTCTCGCGGTCCTTGAGCAGATCCGGCAGCGGGATCCATCACTCGTCCTCGAAGTCCTGCGCCTCGTCCACGATGATGGCATCGAACAGCTTGTCCCGGTTGGGGAAGTCCGGCGCCTGCATGATCAGCGCCGCGTCGAGCAGGATATCGGGGGCCTTGTCGTATAAGTCATCCTTGCGGATGCCGCTCAGCCCGGCCCAGTGGATGGCCTTCCCGACGATGCCGTGGAAGGTCGTCACGACGATGTTCTCGTCGTCCAGCCGCTGGTCGATCCACTCGGTGAGCGCCCGGTTGAAGGCGAGCAGCAGCACCCGCATCCCCGCCTCGGCAAGCTGGTGGGCCTTCTCGATAGCCAGCATCGTCTTGCCCGTCCCCGCCCCGCCGACGATCGCCGCCCGGTGGAACTTGCGCAGCCGCCGCAGCACGCGGAACTGCTGCTCGGTGAGCTGTTCGATCTTGCGCCGCTCGCGCTCGAACAGCATCGCGATCTTGGGCGAGAGGTTGCTCTCAGGCACGACCAGCCTGACGAGCGCGTCGACCGCCGCGGTGCCGCCCATACGCTGATGCCGATAGCGTTTCTTCCAGTAGGCATACGCGTCGAGCAGCGACCGCTCAAGCGCATCGACCTTCGTCATATCGAGGATCATGTCTTTCGTGCAGTCCGGGCGGATGTCGTGCTCGACGTAGCAGTCGGGCAGGATCACAAGCGGGAACAGCACGAAGTTGATGCCCCGGGTGCGCCGGTCATGGTCGAGCCAGTCCTTGAGCCGCCAGCGGTTGCGGTCGGCCTGCTGGCAGGGGTCCTGGATAGGATGAGTCCCTCTCGCGCCGCGGCTGAACCACTGGAGCCCCTTGCCGACTCGCTTCGTGAAGATGCCGCCGCCTTTGACCTCCGCAACCAGCACGCCGTGCTCCGGGTGCGCGATGAGAAAGTCCGCCTCGCCGACCGAGCCATCCTTGCTCGGGTGCGTGATCCACGGTACGGAGTGGATAACGGTGAAGGTATCGGGCAGCTCTTCGAACCGCTCCAGCAGGTCGAGTTCGGCCCGGCTGAGTGTATCATCGTGCCCTGCGCCGTAAAAGATTCGCGCCATTGGATGAGTCCTCACTGAAAGCTAGTCGCTTATCGTTAGATACTGCTCATCGATTGCATCGCGCTGGCTATCTCTTCTCCTTATGCGCCACGCTCGGATCCGCCGGGCCGGGGCTCAGCCACGTCTCGAACTGGCTCACGTTGGGCAAGAGGTACCTACCCTCACCCCCGACCCCGACCCTGATGTAGTTCACATTCTCACGTTCAATATAATGCACAAGGTCGTCACAACACAGAATTTCTGGGGCGACAAACCTATCGAAGAAATCGCTGATCGAAGTGATTGCTGGAAGGAGCCGCTGAGATTGAGGCAGTTATGCCCTGAACAGGTGCTATGTAATATAGCATTCTCCGGGTAAAAGACGAATCGCATCTACGATGAGTGGCCGATGCGGATAGTCCCTGATTCCCGTTGCTCCTGCATGTGTGCTATGGTGGGGCATGTGAGCGGCGCTCTCTATCTAGCGGGCGCCATCTTTCTAATTCCAATCGTCACCCGGAATCCTACCATCTGTCATGCAGGGCGCGTCACAATGTCGCGTATAATCTATCAGGAGGTTCACATTTGAGCACAGCCCTGGAGCCAAAGCGAGCGCCCGATGACGACCCATGTGCTGGCTGGCCTGCTAAGCCAGCACCGAGAAGAGATCACCACGAGTTGGGCGGAGAAGATCGCAGATCTGCCGGCTTTTCAGTCCAGTCGCGCATGGCAGGAAACAGTGTTTGCCGCCATGCTGCGCGGGTTCGATGCGGCCATTGACGCCCTGCGCACAGGCGATTGCAGCGGGCTTGATGCGCGCCTTTCCGAACTCATCCGGGCTTCCATCCAGTCCGGCTTTGAGCGGAGCGAGGTCGTAGAGGCCCTGCTGCTTGTCACGGAAGCCGTGCTTGCTGTCATCAGGCGTCTTTACGCCGCCGACCCGGAGACAGGCTGGTCGCTCATCACCGAGCTGGACGCTGGCACGCGCTCGATGCTGCGCCGCTTCAGCGCCCTCCACCAGAGCGAGATGAACCGGCGGCATGAGCAGCAGCGTGAGTGCCTGACGCGCATACTGGAAATGGCGCGGCTCCCCGCCGAGCAGTTCAGCCTGGACGATATTCTGCAGCAAGTCGCTCAGGGCATCATGACGGCGGTCGCGGCGGATCACTGCCACTTCTATCTGGTCAGTGAAGACCAGAGCCGCCTTATCCCCCACATCGGTGTGAGTCAGGAACCGTGCGACGAGAAGGCGCTTGAGCACTTCCTTAATTGTGTTCCCGACCTGTCGAATGATCCCTTTCTCCAACAGGTGCTTATACGGCGAGAGCCGGTCATCAGCAGCGATGTGCGCTCCGATCCCCTCGTCAACAGGCAGGTCGTCAACCAGTTGGGCATCCGGTCGGTGCTGGCGGTGCCGCTGGTTGCTCACAACCAGGTGCTGGCGCTGGCGATGACGGGCGCACCGCACACCAGCCGGGGGTTTACAGCGGAGCAGGTCGAGATGGCATGGAACCTGGCCCGGTCGGCGGCGCTCGTGGTGGATAACGTGCGCCTCTATAAGGAACGGATCGCCGAGAGCCAGGGTATTCAGCGTGTCACCAGCGCCCTGCTCCAGAAGCGCGAGCTTGCCGACCTCTTTCAGTTGATCTGTACAGAGGCGCAGCAGTTAACCGGCGCGCGTGGGAGCGCCATCTTCTTCCTGGCAGATGACAACGGCTTGCAGAAGATCTACAGCGCGGGGGGTGAGCCAACGTTCCAGCGCATCTCCCTCGAAGGATCATTGGCGGGGCGAGCCCTGATTGAGGGCCGTTCCTACATTGCCAACCATCCCACAGACGATCCGCTGACGTTTTCACAGGACCCACCGCCCAGGAATTTGCTTGCTGCCCCGCTGCGAACCAGCACCTCCACTCTGGGCGTGCTGTATGTGGTGAACAAGCCGGGCGACTTCACCGAGGCGGATGCGCGTCTCATCGACCTGTTTGCTGACCAGGCCGCGATCGCCATCGAGAACGTGCAGCTACACGAGCAGGTACACCAGTTAGCGGCCCTCGAAGAGCGCGAGCGGCTGGCGCGCGAGATCCACGACAACCTGGCCCAGGCGCTCAGCGTACTCAAGCTCCAGGCCTCTTATGCCGAAGACCTGCTGCGAAACGGACAGTACGAGCAGCTCGAGACTTATCTTGGCGAGCTGAAAAGGACAGCAACCGAGGCGCACGACGACGCCCGCGACGCGATCTTCAGCCTGCGCCAGCGTGCCGCCTCGCCTGAGGAGTTTCTTGCTTCCATACGCGCACATCTGGACAGGTATCATCGCCTGTACGGGCTGAATGTCGAGCTGGTCGTGCAGGATGAGACGCTCATTGACCTGACGCCCGCTGCGGTGGTGCAGTTGACGCGCATCATTCAGGAGGCGCTCGCCAATGTCCGCAAGCATGCCCGTGCTAACAGCGTGCGCGTCCGGATGGAGCGCTGTGATGACCAGTACTGCATCACGGTAGTGGACGATGGCCGGGGGTTCGACTCCGGCGAGCTTGCCCGTCGGGATCGTGGAGCGGGCGGCATGGGGCTGCAGATCATGCGCGAGCGGGCCGAGAGCCTGGGCGGTACACTGGAGATCGATTCTGAACCGGGTAAGGGAACACGCGTCATCGTGGGGATCTCCCTAGCTGGGACGAGGTGAAGGTAATGGAAACGCTGCGTATCATGCTGGTTGACGATCACGCCCTGTTTCGCCAGGGATTGAAATCGCTGCTCGACGCGCGCCCCGATCTGGAGGTTGTTGCCAGCGCAGCCAATGGCAATGAGGCCATCGCCCTGGCGCGGGAGTGTAAGCCCGATGTCATCCTGATGGATATCGAGATGCCGGACTGCGACGGCATCGAGGCGACCCGGCAGATCAAGCAGGAACTGCCGGAGGTGAAGATCGTCGCCCTCACCGTCGTGGACGACGACGAGACCGTCTTCGAGATGATTAAAAGCGGGGCACAGGGCTACTTGCTCAAGGACCTTGAGGCCCAGCAGTTGTTCGAGATGCTGGAAGGTCTGCGGCGGGGCAATCCCCCTCTCTCCGGCCAGATTGCCGCCAAGATCATCGAAGAACTCACCTCGCCAGCGTCAACCGCAGAGGCGGATACACCTGAGGTCGAGCCGCTCACGGAGCGCGAGCTTGACGTGCTGAGGTTACTCGTGGATGGCCTGTCCAACAAAGAGATCGCGCAGGCGCTGACCGTCACAGAGAACACGGTAAAAACGCACCTGACGAACATTCTGGCTAAGCTGCACGTCCGCAACCGCATCCAGGCAGCCGTCTATGCGGCGACTCATGGCCTTGTTGATCCTCCCGATTGGTTGGACTAGGCTCTAAAGGCATGTTTGCCTCGCTGCATCCCCCGGTTAGGGGATGCGGGCACCTGTTGTGTAGCCAAATAGTATGAGAACGAGCGGTCGAAAGATCGCTCTTTTTGTTTGTGCAATTGGCCTGATGCGGTGTTCACACCCGCCTCGCTGGAGCCTATCCTGTGTATGAGGGGTGCAGACAGGACGGGAATAATGAAGCGGGTTTTCATCTGTTCAGGTCGCTCACTGTTTAGTGAAGGGCTGAAGAACTTGCTTGCCGATCAGCCCGATCTGACAGTGGTGGGCTGGCAGTCCGATGCCGGGGAGGCGCTTCGCTCCATCCAGGTGCTGCAGCCTGACACGCTTCTTCTCGTACATGATGGTTCATCATCGGAGCCGCTGACTTCCGCCTCGTACTATGTGCGGGCCGGCGTTAAGGCAAAGATTGTTGAACTGAGTCTCAAGACCAACTGCGTCTACGTTTACCAGGGCGAAGAACGGACGATCAAGGAAGTGTCGGACCTTGTACAGGCACTAGAGTAGCCACCGCTTCCCCGATTCGGAATCAAGTTCACACAGGATGCTTATGAGCGAAGAGAGACAGGACACCCACGAATCAACGACGACCACTCCGCCTAGTAGTGAGGCTGAGCGCCCTAAAAAAATAAACTGGGCGAAGGTCAGCTTCATCGCCAACATCGTGCTCATCGCGGGTATTCTGATTGCGCTCGGCGCTGCCGAGGTGATCCACCAGTCCAACACGAACCCGAACCTGTGTGGGCTGTGCCACATCATGCGGCCGCATGTCGAGTCGTACCTGACGAGCAATTACCTCGACAACATCCACCAGCAGGCGGGGGTCGAGTGCAAGGACTGCCACGACTATCCCATCCCGGCGGAGATCGCGTCCGCTGTACGGTACGTCACGGGCAGCTACGTTGTGACCGAGGAGGGCGTGCTCCCCAAGCGCACGTTTGATGAGGAGATGTGCACGCGGTGCCATATCAGCCTGGAGCACGTCGCACAGTCGACGGACTTCCTCTGGCGCAACCCGCACAACGCTCCCACCATGGGCGAGTATGCCTGTTTGGACTGCCACGTCTCGCATGGTGAGCAGATCGATGTGTGCGGTGAGTGTCACGACAACGGTGGGCAGCGCCTGATAGGCCGGCCCATAACGCCGCGCGGGACGATCGGCGGGCCGCAAACAGGTGGCTAAGCAGACCGCCGCTTGTCACAGACGTGAACCAGCTAGTTTTATTCGTCACCACTTGAACACCCTTTCTAATGAGGAGGATACTGTCAAAATGAGTGACAAGAAGAGAACGAGTGCAAGCCTTTCGCGTCGCAACTTCTTGCGGGGTGTTGGGTTTGCAGCCGCCGGAGCGGGTGCATTGGCCGGATGCAGCCCGCAAGTCGTTCCGTCCGAAGCAACGTCTGAGCCACAGGCCCCGGCGGCATCGGCACAGCCGTCGTTCCTGACCCCGCCGGACCCCATCCCTGACAGCGAGATCAAGGAAACTGTGACTGCCGATGTCGTGGTGGTCGGTGCGGGTGTCGCGGGGCTTTCTGCGGCGCTCGCCGCCGCCGAGGCCGGCGCGAAGGTGGCCGTGATCGAGAAGCGCGAAACCTTCACGACGCGTGGCATGCATATCGCAGCGGTTGGCTCGAAGGTGCAGAAGGAGCTGGGGATCGAGTTCGATGCCGAGCAGGCCGTCCGCGAGATCGTTCGCTGGTCCTTGAAGCGCGTCAAGGAGAGCCTGCACTGGCTCTTCATCCGCAAGAGCGGTGAGGCGATGGACTGGATCACCGA
>Ga0134093_1000905_pt1 | contig 32503 bp, 26 predicted proteins | sample 4_1taG_FD_94452 | JGI IMG/M metagenome (GOLD analysis project Ga0134093, IMG submission 94452) | Switchgrass degrading microbial communities from high solid loading bioreactors in New Hampshire, USA - 4_13_20_68_A1 metaG | ecosystem: Engineered > Bioreactor > Semi-continuous > Anaerobic >...
CGGCAATAATATACAATGTAAAGGTAATATAGAGTAATATTCTGTAAACCTTGTAAACTTGAATTTACTTGCCAGAGAAGGATTACATAAATTCTAATACACAGAATTATTTATACTCCCATTTCCTTTATAAAAAAGCGGGTGGGATATTTTCCTACCCGCTTTTTATTTAGGAACTTCGAAGGTCGTGAAAGCCACAAAATATCAAGGAGCTCGATGCCCTTGATATTTTATTTATAGTGAATCAAGTAAAGTAAAAACTCCAAAACCTAGGAGTTCGTGCCCTTGACCTTTTTTATCTTTATATTTCTATCAAATTCGAAATCAAACCATATTAAAAAAATATATACTTCTTTTATATAAATTGATAAAATATAATTACCTGTAGTAATTTATATTGTTTATATACATATAGAATCCATTATTCTTCGGAAAAAATTCTTCAAACCATCATATTAAGCAATATTCAAGTATAAAATTTGAGTTATTTTAATCCCCCACTTACCCTTTTCATTAATTTGAGTGCAACATTATCAGACTTAAGAAACTTTAGCATAAGCTGTTCAAGCCTTGCTCACTGTTTACAGGAACATGTTCAGCTTATTGTAGAAATGGTGTATACATTTTTTATATAGGGAGGTTTATATAATGAAGCGTAAAGTTTCAAAAGTATTGGCTTATATACTTTCTACTTTACTTATGTTAACCGTTCCGATGAGCGAAAGATTCGAAGCGGCAACTACAGAATACAAATTTGACTTCGGTGCCGGTGCTGTTGAATGGGGTTATATTGGTGTTAACGCCTCAACTGCTTATAGTAAATCCAGAGGCTATGGATTCAACACCCCTGAAAATATGAGGAATGTTTCAGCCTCAGGAACCGGTGTCGCCAGCGATGCCGTACAGTTTTTGACCTATGGAATAAAGAGTAACAACACATTCAACGTTGACCTTCCCAATGGGCTATATGAAGTAAAAGTAACCTTGGGAAATACAACAAGGTCAAGTGTTGCAGCCGAAGGAGTTTTGCAAATTATTAATATGACTGGAAACGGTGCTGTGGACAAATTTCAAATTCCCATTACCGACGGTCAGCTAAACATACTTGTTACAGCCGGCAAAGAAGGTGCTGCTTTTACTCTCAGTGCACTAGAAATAAAGAAGATATCCGATAACCCTGTTCCGAACAGAACCCTTTGGATAGGCGGTGATTCAACAGCTTGTAATTACTATCCTTTAGACACAAGCGAGCAATGCGGTTGGGGCCAGTTAATGCCAAAATTTGTTGACTCCTCCCTATTCCAAGTAAGAAATATGGCCGCTAGCGGACAATGTGCCAGGGGATTCCGTGATGACGGACAATTTGAGGCAATAATGAAATATATAAAGCCCGGGGACATATTTATCCTTGAGTTCGGTATAAACGATACCAATCCCAAAAACGAAACTACTGAAGAACAGTTTAAAGAAATAATGACCGATATGGTTGTTAAAGTTAAAGCTACAGGTGCCACAATGGTTTTGCTCACTCCCCAGGGAAGAGCCACTGATTTCAACGGTAATGTACATTCTGCTGTAAACAGATGGTATAGAAATACTACTATCGCAGTCGCAAGAGAACAAAATGTCAGGCTGTGTGACCTCAATGTCTTAAGTTCGGCATATTTTACCTCCATAGGCTACGATGCAACCCTTGCCCTTTACATGCCTGGAGACAGTCTGCACCCCAATCGTGCAGGAGCTACCGAACTTGCCCGACTTGTGGCCAATGACTTGAAAGACCTATTAACCTTAACACCTACTGCCACCGTTACTGCCAAACCTGTATCCCCCACTCCTACAGCTACAGTACATCAAATAAAAGGCGATGTAAATGGAGATGGAGAGGTTTCATCACTTGACTTTGCAATGTATAGAAAATATTTGCTTAACGGCAAACCGGATTTGAGCAATATGTGGAGTGCGGATGTCAACGGTGACGGAAACGTAGATTCATTGGATTTCGCATACATGAGAAAATATCTTCTAGGAAAGATAAAAGAATTTCCGGCTTCGTCCCAAACTCCCGATACTAATTCATATAATGAAATTTTCGAAGCTGAAAATGCATTAATCGGCAACGGTATTTTTGAAAACATCCACACAGGCTACAGCGGAAGCGGATATGTAAACTATGATAACGCGGTAGGTTCCTATGTGGAATGGAATGTCAACGTCCCGGTTACCGGTTGGTATAATGCGGTTTTTAAATATGCCAACGGAACCACTGCAAACCGCCCAATGTCAATAACTGTAAATGGCGATGTGGTACAAGGCAGCATGGATTTCTACCCTACCGCCGATTGGACAACTTGGAGCGAATCAAGCATAGTCCTGAAACTCAACCAAGGACAAAATATTATAAGAGCAACGGGTATTACTTCTAATGGCGGACCAAATGTGGATTACTTAAAAATTTACCGAACCCCCGATGGAGCAACTCCTACTCCATCTCCATCGGCATATCCCACTTCAGCCTCAATAACCACAGTATATTTAGCCGGTGACTCCACCGTCCAGAGCTATAATGCTTCATACTACCCGCAAGCAGGCTGGGGACAGGTAATCAGCGAATATTTTACTTCCGATGTCAAGTTTGTCAACAAAGCTATTGCCGGAAGAAGTTCAAAGAATTTTGTTGAACAGGGAAGGTTGGATGAAATACTAAATGTAATTCAACCGGGTGATTACTTGTTTATGCAATTCGGACATAATGATGCAACCGTAAACAATCCGGACCGATACGCCGCTCCATACACAACATACAAAGAGTACCTTGCAAAATACGTCGACGGTGCCAGAGCAAAGGGTGCTATTCCTGTACTTATAACACCAGTTGCACGGCTTAACTACAAAAATTATACATATGTCAACGATTTTCCCGACTATTGCAATGCAATGAAGCAAGTTGCAATGGAGAAAAATTGTGTAATTATAGACCTTATGACCAAATGCTTAAATTACTATAGCACTCTTGACTACAATAAGGTATATACCTTCTATATGGTATCCTCAAATGGAACCGATTACACCCACTTTACCGAAACCGGGGCAAGAGAAGTTGCCCGGCTGGTTGCACAAGGTGTTAAGGAATTAAATCTTCCCATTTCCAAATATGTTAAGTAATGGGATTATGATTTTTGATAGCCCGGTACTATCTTACAAGACCGGGTTATTTTATTTAGGGACTTCCGAAGGTCGTGAAAGACGTAAAAGCTGTTTGAACTATGTACATAACCGGATTATAATGCTAATATATAAAGGATAAATATCGAAAGGAAATATATAAATGGGAAAAACATTAGTTTTGGCAGAAAAACCGTCAGTAGCAAAAGATATCGCAAAAGTTTTAAACTGTAATCAAAAAGGAAACGGATTTATTAGCGGACAAAAATATATAGTGACTTGGGCATTAGGCCATCTTGTTACATTGGCTGACCCGGAAGTTTATAGTGACAGGTATAAGACATGGAATTTGGAAGATCTACCTATGCTGCCTAAAAAAATGGAATTGGTTGTAATTAAAGAAACTTCCAAGCAGTTTGGTATTGTCAAAAATTTAATGCACCGGGATGACATAGATGAGCTTGTTATAGCCACCGACTCCGGGAGAGAAGGCGAACTTGTGGCAAGATGGATAATTAAAAAGGCTGGATTTAGAAAACCAATAAAAAGGTTATGGATATCCTCACAGACTGACAGAGCTATAAGGGAAGGCTTTGCCAATCTCAAACCTGCAAAGGATTACGACAATTTGTTTTATTCGGCTCAAAGCAGATCCGAGGCCGATTGGCTGGTGGGGCTCAATGTAACCCGTGCTTTGACCTGTAAATTCAATGCACAGCTGACTGCCGGAAGAGTGCAAACCCCTACCCTGGCTATGATAGTTGAACGGGAAAATGAAATAAGGAAATTTGTCCCCAAGGATTATTGGGGTATCAATGCCGCATTTGAAGGCTTCACAGTACAATGGCAAGACAAAGCAACAGGACAGACAAGAATATTCGATAAGAAAAAGGCCGAGGATATTGTTGCAAAAGTTACCGGGCAAACCGGACAAATAATTGAAGTTAAAAAAGAGTCAAAGCGGGAGCTTCCTCCGTTGGCATATGACTTGACCGAACTTCAGCGTGATGCGAATAAAAGATTCGGTTATTCGGCAAAACAAACACTCAATATCATGCAGAAATTATACGAAACCCACAAGTTGGTTACATATCCTCGAACCGATTCAAGGTATATAACCGAAGATGTCGTACCAACACTTACAGAGCGGCTTAAAAGCATCGCTGTAGGTCCTTATGCAAAACCCGTACAAAATATTTTAAAGAATAAAATTATAGTGACAAATCGGTTTGTGGATAACAGCAAAGTATCCGACCACCATGCCATAATTCCCACCGAGCAATACGTAAATTTGGCTTCTTTAACCCATGAAGAACGAAATGTTTATGATTTAATCATAAAGAGATTTTTGGCCGTTTTAAATCCACCTTTTGAATACGAACAAACCACTGTAAAGGTGGAGGTCAAAGGTGAAACCTTTTTTGCCAAGGGAAAAATTATAAAGTCTTTAGGTTGGAAAAGTATTTATGAAGACTACAGCAAGTTTGAAGAGGATGATGAGGACGACAGTAGCAGTCAGTCACTTCCCGAAATCAAGCAAGGCCAAAAAGCTGTGCTGAATTTAGTAAAGCTTGTTAACGGCAAAACCAAACCTCCTGCAAGGTACACAGAGGCCACCCTCCTTTCCGCAATGGAGCATCCGGGGAAATTTGTAGAAAACAAAGCATTAAGGGAAATGCTAGAAAGTACCAATGGACTTGGCACACCAGCAACAAGAGCCGATATAATCGAAAAGCTTTTTAACACTTTCTACATTGAAAAACGGGGAAAGGAGATTGTTCCAACTTCAAAGGGAATCCAGCTTATCAACATTGTTCCCCCCGATTTGAAATCTCCGGAATTGACCGGAAAATGGGAACAGCTACTGGCCCTCATCAGCAAGGGAAAAATCAACCCTGACACCTTTATTGCAGATATGAGAAATTATGCCACCAAACTTGTAAAAGACGTTATTTCAAGCACCGCAGTCTTCAAACATGATAATGTCACAAGGGAAAAATGCGAATGCGGCAAATACCTTTTGGAAGTTAACGGCAAGAAGGGTAAGATGCTGGTATGTCCCGATAGGGAATGCGGCTTTAGAAAATTAATTTCGCAAGTATCCAATGCAAGATGCCCGGAATGTCATAAAAAGATGGAAATACGCGGCGAAAATGAAAACAAATACTTCTATTGCTCCTGCGGTTTCAGAGAGAAGCTTGATGCTTTTAAACAACGTAAAAGCGAGCAGGTAAATAAGAAAGAGATTGCAAAGTTCTTAAAGCAGCAAGAAAAGAGTGAACCGATAAACACGGCTCTTGCAGATGCCTTGGCAAAGTGGAAGTCATAAGGTGACAAATAAAGTAAGGAAGTATCCGGTGGGTATAATTCATAATCTTCGAATCGAATAAAAAATCGGAGTGTTTTATAACGAAAAAAAACGCCACCTTCAAAGATGGTGTTTTTTTTCGTTATAAACAGTTTCTACGCAAATATTCTCTTACCAACCTAGTACTTTTGAACATAATTCATTTTAGAAATTAGTTATGTTCAATAGCACCTCCTATGATACAAGTTAAATTAAACTTCAGTCAAACTTTCATCTATATCAATCCCGGCCATTTTCATCAAATAAATGGCATTTCTAGTTGTGGAAACACCTTTTCTAAGCTTGTAATCGAAGTAAATTTTATTATCCCTGTAGTACTCCTCAAAATGGTAATTCTTAATCTTCGTATTCTTCTCTTCCAAATCACACAATTCAAGGTCATGGGTTGAAACCATTCCAATAGACTTTGTCTTGCTCAATTCTTCAATCAATATCCTCGCACCGGTATGCCGATCTTTAGAGTTTGTGCCTTTGAATATTTCATCTAAAAGGAAAAATAATTTTTTACCTTCCCTTGCTTCTCTAAGTATATCCTTGATCCTTAAAATCTCAGCATAGAAGGATGAAATATTTTTGCCCAAATCGTCATTTACCCTCATACAGCTATGTATATCCATGACAGAAGCACGAAAAGCTTCAGCACAAACCGGTGCACCTGTATATGCCAAAACCAGATTTATTCCTGCAGTTCTTAATAGTGTACTCTTTCCCGACATATTTGAACCGGTAATGAGCAACACTTTTGTCGGTGAGGCAAAATCCAAATTGTTGCATACCCTATCGGATGTTATGAGAGGATGTCCTATGTTAGATGCCTCAAAACCGCTAATTTCACTTTCATATATCTCCGGCACAGCCCACTCGGGATTATCGTGCCTAATTATTGCAAGACTCGATACCGCTTCTATCTCACCCAATCCTTCAAGCCATTCTTTCAAATACTTTCCCGATGATTCCTTCCATTTCTCCAGTTTAATCATATTTCGATAATCCCAAAGGGTGAGAAGGTTGAAAACTCCGTAAAGAGGAACATGTCTATTGGAAATGGAATCTATTATTCTTAAGAGGGCATTTATTTGTTCATAGGCAGGCTTTCCCGTCTCCCCTACCATTTTGTTTTGAATTTCTTTCAGTAAATCTGTCTGAAAGTCCTTTTTTTCAAAAAGTCTTACCATTTTATCGTAAACGGCTATATCCTTGCTGAACCTATCAGCAGTTTGAAAAATCTCATATCTTTCCCACTTCTTATACTTGAGCATGAAATATTGCGTAATTACTAAGAATATAGGAATATAAAACGGCACTTTTTCATTACTTAATGCTAATATCAGTGACAATACGGTAATAACCGGGAGTACTTTGACAACCACGGCAAGCCAAGGCCTTTTGTAAAATTCATGTTGCTCCTTTGCCCAAAGTATAAGCTTTTGAGGGTCTTTAGCATTGTCGGATATAAGCATTCCTTCGGCTAATAATCTCTGTCTCCAAGCAAGCTTTGCTGCCAGCTCTTTAACAGCTTCCTGCCTCTTTTTTATTTCCTTCGGATTCTTTCCTCTTCCTAACAGCAATTCACTCAATGCCTTCCTGCCCATATAGGTTTTGGCAACATTAATCCATTGAAACAAGGATCTGTCCCCAAAAATATCAAGATCAAAAGAGTATCGGTGGTTCCTATCGAGAAAATCCGTTCCGTTGTCTGAAAAGCTTTCCCACTCGCCGTTTAAACGCTTTAGAGAATCTTCATTTATTTTCACAAGTATGGAAGAGTAGTGTCTTGCCCTAAACAGTTTATCATGGTAAATCATCAAATAAGCAAAGGAAACTAAAAAGGCTATAACAATTGCAGCCATTATAATGTAGTATTTGAAAGCGAAGAAGATTACCGCCAAGACAATTCCTGCTATAAAGACCAGTAGTCTCAAATTGCTTATGGTATCTATTGCTTTGGTATATTTTTCACTTAGAAGAGTATATTTTTCCCTTCTCCTCTCATATTTCTCTTTTGCACCCATTAACTCAGCCCCAATCATTTTTCTCCTTCAGTACGCTTCAAAAAAACACATAAATTTTCCCAAAACCAGATGTCAATCGCAAACCCTATTTCTAATAAAATAATAAACTTACCCAATTCTGTCAATAACTGTACATATAAATTCAAATAAATTTGTAAATTATTTCAGAGGTCAACATATATTTATAATAGCATAATAGAAGTACGGCACACACAAAGGTCCCTAAATAATTATATTGTAATATACCCCTAGAAATGATACATTAAGATTATATCTTATCACAAAGGAGGCAATTTATTTGTCAAAACTGCCGTTAAAACTCTCCTTCGGGGAAGAAGTTGCAAATGCGGTAACCCATGGAGTGGCATCTCTACTTGTGCTGTTCTCTATTCCTGCAGTAACAATTGTTGCTTATACAAAGGGCAACTCGATCTTTGATGTCATAGGTGTTACCATATTTTGCGTTTCAATATTCCTAATGTTCCTCATGTCTACTTTCTACCATATAATGGAGTATGATTCGAAGCATAAAAAAAAATGCGAATATTTGATCATATATTTATTTATGTGGCAATTGCAGGCACATATACTCCCATAGCCATTTCTGTCATAGGCGGATTGCATGCGGTACTAATACTTTGTGTTCAATGGGTTATGGTGCTGTTTGGCATACTTTACAAATCCATAGCCAAAAATTCAATGCCGAAATTCTCTCTTATGATTTACCTGGTTATGGGATGGTCGTTGATTATTTTTATGCCTCTATTCATAAAAAAGGCAAACCCTCTGCTCTTTTGGCTTATACTCGCAGGTGGCATACTATATTCAGTCGGTGCCGCTATTTACGCCCGCAAGGGTTTCAAATACCACCATATGGTCTGGCATTTATTCGTATTTTTAGGTACCCTGACCCATTTTATCGGTATATGCTTCTTTATGTATTAATTGAAGGCTTTAGGAAAGTTATTTGTACTTTTGTTTTTATTTATCAAAGAGTTTTACAAAACAAAAATAGCTTTCCTACTTTGCTTTAAATTGGATTTAAGCTTGAGTTTTAGCAAAATAACAAAGCTATTTTACTTTAATAATCTAATTACATTAATATTATCCTCTTTTTGAAATCTAGATAGTAAACTTGGGCATTTACTTCCTCATATTATATAACACGAGTTTTAAGCTGCAACCATTCCAATTAAACCTACCAGGGTCATATTATTTATAAATTTATCCGCGGATATCACTTTTGAAATACTTGAAACATCCTTTAGTGCTATTGCATAAACGCTCACACATCTTTCAAGCATTTCCTTCAGTACAGCATTCACTTCTTTATATATTTTACGCGTAATCTTAATAAACTTTGAATCCATCAATATATGGGAACATCTTTTCAAAAGTTCTTCCGGAGTACCTTTAGATACTATTCTCAATTTCTCGTTAATTATATGTGTCGACGCTTTTAGGCTGTTATCGCAACTGAAAGTCAATTCGTTTACCTTGGGTGCTATGGATTCGATAAGTTTTTTATCAAATCCCTTTGAGGCAGTGTAATGAAAAATTGCCTTTTCATACTCATCGCCTATTATATTTATTTCTTTATTGTTTATTTTAATAACTTCAGCGTAATTACTAAGTATTAGTGAATGCATAAATATTCCGAAACTCTTTTCTTCCTCATTGACCTCTTCTGCCTTTATAAGTTTGCCATCTAGGTACACTTCATCGACAATCAGTTTTGAAGAATTGCTTTTACCTCCGGTCATATAATTTTTGTTTGACAATGCTATCTCTCCTGGTCTAAAATTCATAAAACTTCTCCTTTTTGCACTCTTTTTCCTAGTCTTAATAAAACACAATGAAGTATTACACAAAAAAACACAAAATTATTCTATTAGGATATCGGCAAATTTATGCTTAAAAACAACAAAAGTTTTATATAAAATTCTCCAATTTATATTAAGCTTTCCATCTAAATTTATTTAATCCGTGATTTCTTTTAAATTAGCAAAAACAACTATTTACAAAAATAACCTATTAATTATTTTAATTTTAAATTAAATAATATTAATTTGTCAATTAATAAATTGTAAACTAATTATTAATTTTTTCAAAAAATTATTTCCAAATATAATCTAAAAAACTTATCAAATATAGAATATTTCTTTTGCCTCAAACACTTGAAGTGTAAAGATAATTGGTAGTATAATATAATTTAAGGTTAAGCTTGTTTTAATAATTATTAATTATTGCAAGTCAAGCTTCAGAAAAGTAAACAAATCGGCTTATACACTATTAATTGTTTTTGCTTTCATCGAAGCATTTTTTTGAAAGATATTTGTTAAAAAATAAACTATCTACTTTAGCTTGAACAACCCTAAAAAAATAAGAGTATAATTAAAATTTAAATAATAAAATTTAGGAGGAATTTATCTTGTTTAAATTACAAACACTCAACAAAATTTCACCGGTAGGTTTGGAAGTTTTCGATAAGGGAAAATACGAAATATCTTCAGAAATGGCAGATGCCGACGCAATACTTGTTAGAAGTGCCAACATGCTTGACATGGAATTCTCAAGCAATTTAAAGGCAATCGCAAGGGCCGGTGCAGGAGTAAACAATATCCCCATAGATAGGTGTACTGAACAAGGAATTGTAGTATTCAATACTCCCGGAGCCAATGCAAACGCAGTTAAAGAACTTGTTATTGCAGCTCTTTTGATTTCATCAAGAAAAATCATTAACGGAATACAATGGGCTCAATCCCTTAAAGGTAATGGTAGCGAAGTGGAAAAAATGGTGGAAAAAGGAAAATCTCAGTTCGAAGGCCCTGAAATAAAAGGTAAGAGATTAGGAGTTATAGGTTTGGGTGCTATAGGGGTTATGGTTGCAAATGATGCCCTCTCCCTTGGCATGGATGTTATCGGATACGACCCATATATATCCATATCTGCTGCATGGGAGCTTTCTTGCAATGTGCATAGAGCTTCAAGCCTTGAGGAACTGGTTTCAACTTCCGATTACATAACTATTCATGTACCCTATACAGACAGCACAAAAGGAATGATCAACAGGGATATGTTCAGCATAATGAAAAAGGGTGTTCGTTTGCTAAACTTCGCAAGAGGAGGCCTTGTTGACAATAAGGACCTTTTGGAAGCCATAGATAACGGTACTGTTGCATGTTATGTTACAGATTTCCCCTCGGATGAATTGCTTGGAATTGAAAACATCATTGCTATTCCCCACCTTGGTGCATCAACACCCGAGTCGGAAGAAAACTGTGCATTAATGGCTGCCAAGCAGCTAAAGGATTTTTTGGAAAAGGGCCATATAAAAAATTCAGTAAACTTCCCCGATTCGGAATTGGCACGCTCAGGCGATACAAGGGTCCTGGTAGCCCATGACAATGTGCCCAATATGTTCGGACAGATTACTTCTCTAATAGCTTCATATAAAATAAATATCGGCGATATGTTAAGCCGCCATAAAAACAAAATAGGATATACTATTTTGGATATTGAAGGTCCAATGCCTGAAGAAACGGTTAAGGGTCTAAAATCAATAAAAGGTGTTAGAATGGTGCGAGTAATATAAAAGAGTGAGGGGCATATTTTCAGCCCCTCCTTTTTTAAAAGGTATAGGTCTATTGCAGTTTGATCGATCGCACTCTATATCGATAAATCCCTGAAGGTGCATTTACTGTAAAAATTTCACCTTTTTTCTTGCACAACAAAGCCTTTCCCATCGGTGACAAAATGGTAACACAGTCATATTCGGTATTGGCCGCTTCCGGTTCAATCAGCATGTAATTATATATTTCAGCATCTTCAATATCTTCCACCTCAACAATACTATTCAAGCAAACAAACGGGAAATCGTTCTCTGACCTTTCGGAAAACGAAACATTTTTCACAACACTATCTAAAGCACTTATATAACTGTTTATCAGTTGTTCAAACTCATCCCTTTGCTTATTATATTCGGGGAAATACAAGTTAACAATATTGCTTCTCCTCTCTTCAAAATCGACCAAATGAGCAAGTAAATTTTCATATGCCGATTTTGTAATTTTAAGCTTCCCTTGCATGATAATCCCTCCATTCTATAAGTAATTAAATGGTATTTTCCCAAATAAAAAGCAATGGTACCTTGCCCCTTTTGGGGCAAAGCACCATATGTAATATCATACCATATCTGTTGAGCTGTGTCAAAACTTATTAATTTTTTTTAAACATATGACAAAAATTAATTAACATAATAAGTTACAAATTTTGCAGTGTCATTTTTTTATTTCTCAACCGTTAAAGCCTATATATTTAAGAATTTTCACTCCTCTATAAATTGAATCAGTTCACGGTTAAACCTTTCCCGCTGGTCATAGAACAGGAAATGTCCGCATTGGTCAAAGGGAATCAACTTGGAGTTTCTAATGCTATTTTTTTGTGCCAGTGCCAAAGTATATAGGCAGACTCTATCATTTATACCGTGAAGAATTAGGGTTGGGGCGTTTATTTTTCTCAAATCATTGAACAACTCCTCTTCACCCAACCATGTGTTTGCTATGGCTGCCGTAGACCAACTGGCTGCCTGAAGTCCCAACTGAAAAATCCAATCCGAGAAGGGAGCACTGACAGGATTGTAAAAAATCATATTGCCAAAACTTCTCAACATGCTGGGACGATCGGTATATGTACCCTGAATGATATCTACCACTGCCTGTTTTGGCAATCCGTAGGGAAAATAGGGCCGTTGGACAAGACTGGGTGCGGCTGCGGCAAATAGAGCAAGTTTTGATACTCCATGTCCCTGATGTCTTGCCATATACCTTATGCAAATCGCACCTCCCGTTGAATGTCCACCGAGGATTATATTCTGCAATTTTAGCGTGTCAATGACAACTCTAATATCGTCGGATAATCGGTTATAATTGTACCCTGTCCAAGGTTTGTCCGATTGACCGAATCCCCTGCAGTCCATTCCTATACACCTGTATCCCATCTTGGGAAGTATGTTGAACTGATATTCGAACAAGTTATGGTTCCCCGGCCATCCGTGAACAAACAGAATGGTCTTTTTGCCTTCCGGATTGATATCTTCCACATAAATTTTTACTTTAGGTTCAACTTCAATATATACACCCATGTCACCAATACTCCTCTATTCTTAAAAACTCTAGTAATATAACTATTCACTGCGGGATAATTGTGTGAAATTGATAAAAATTTAAGAATTGAAACCTTTAATTGACAAGGATTTTACACAAAAAAAGCCTAAATTATAATAAAACAACACCGATATGTAATTATAAAAGATTCTTTAATTTTCATAGACTGATGCTTTACGGTCATAAAAAACTATTCTACCTCTAGTTCAAAAGTCAATTTCACTTTTTTGAAATACTAACGGTAAAGTTTTTTAAGACGGCCTAAATACTAACAAAGACCCTTCCATCGCATATTTCATGGAAAACAATGAGAATCTTTCAAATTAAAATAAGTTTACATAATATTACACAAAAGTTTATATTCTATTATTTTATTTCTTTTCTAAAGTAAAATTTAATTAGTTGAGGAGTTAGTTATATGGGACAAAAGATTCTTGAAAACCACGCCAAAAAAGTCAATAAAATTATTCTGGTAACGTTTGGAGCTTACGGACTATTTTTTATGCTATCAAGCTTTATCAAAAAAGATTTTGCAAGTATTTTTTCCATTCCTACTTTATTAACCAACGTTGTTTTTATTTTTGGAGTAGTTTCATATAAGAACGAAAAAAGCAACAAATATATTGGAATTACTATATGCACTGCTCTATTATTGAATTTATCATTTATTATCCAAAACGCACCGCCGGAGCGAAGATATGGAATGCAGTTAACACAGTTAATCCCTCTTCTGGCAATGACAATATATTTTAACCGAAGAAATTTTTTAGTATTCGGAGTAGTATTTGATATAACAACAATAACTTCACAGATAATGTCGGGAAAAATTATTCCAATGTCGCTGATTTCAACCAATATTACGATTCTCTTGCTGTACTTTATCACACGTTGGGGCGAGGAGATGATCCTAAAAGCAAGTGAAAATGAGCAGCAAGCCCGTAATTTGCTTGAAAAAATGGAAAATACAATGTCGACAATCAATAAGAGTACATCGGTTTTAAATATCACAGTGGCAGACTGTACCAATTATTTAAAAACAATGAAAGAATCAAGTAATGCCGTTGTTTCTGCTGTTGAAGATGCAACCAAAAGCATGAGTGTGCAAGTTGACAGTATCAGCAATATAACTGATATTATGAAAAAAGCTGACGACCAGGTAAATCATACCTCTGAAATATCGCAAAAATTATCCGAAGTTTCTGTTTCGGCTAAAGACATAATAGATGAGGGTGTAAGAAATATAAAAGAGATGGGCAATCAGATAAGAATAATTAATGAGGCTGTAAATGAATCCTATTCCACAGTTTTAAAACTTCAAGATAGCATGGATGAAGTATATAATTTTCTTGACAGTATTATTCAAATAGCGGAGCAAACCAATCTTCTAGCTCTAAATGCAGCTATTGAAGCTGCTAGAGCAGGAGAGGCAGGAAAGGGTTTTGCAGTGGTGGCGGATGAAGTGAGGAATCTGGCAGAAAAAAGTACCAACACTGTTTCCTTGATTAATAAAGTATTATCAAATATAAGGGCTGTAAGCAAAAAAGCTTTGGAAAAAGTACATTCCGGAACCTTGGCAACTCAAACCGGTGAAGAAATTGTTGACAAAGTTAATATCACTTTTGAAAAGATATATCAATTCTTTTTGGAAATTGATACCGGTATAGAAAATGAGCTGAAAATGTTGGAAGACACTATTACCATGTTTGGAAAGGTCAGAGAAGAGATGGAAAGTATTGCTTCAGCTTCCGAAGAGCAGGCTGCTTCTTCCGAGGAAATGATGGCTTCCATGGAAGAGCAGGCTAACAAGGTAAATAATATATTTAATATGATTAATGAAATCAGGATTCAAAGTGAAAGGTTAGAAAATACTGCTCGAAAATAACCGTTTTTTTACTTCCTCCCTTCGAATTCTAAGTCTTTTACATTCTTGGAAAGACCTTAAAAAACCTCAGAGACATCGAGTCTCTGAGGTTTTTTGTAAACTAATTTTATCTGTTCAAATACTCAAGGCATTTTGCTATCATTGTAAAGAGCTCAGCCCTTGTAACATTCTTCTCCGGCATGAACGTATTGTCGCTATAACCCTTTACTATTTCCAAATTACATGCCGTATTTACATATCTCTTAGCCCATGAGGCAATCTTATCCTCATCGTTAAAAGTGTTGTTGGAATAATCCGAAGGTTCGAAGTTGAAAGTCTTAATAAGCATTATTACAACTTCCTGCCTTGTTACATTTCTCGAAGCTCTAAAGGTATTATCCTCATACCCGCTTACCACTTTGAGATCCAAAGCTGTTTTTAAAAATCCTTTTACCCAATCGGGTATTTCACTTCTATCGGCAAAGTTAAACTGCGGGTTCTCTGCCGGTCCATAACCTATTGCCTTCATAAGTGCAGTTACGGCTTCTGCCCTGGTTATATTGTTATCGGGCTTAATTGTCCCATCGGGATATCCCTGAACTATTCCCCTACTTATCAGCTTTAGAACATAAAGTTTTGACCAGTGTGAATTTAAGTCTTTTGGAATCTGAATGTCACCTATAGTAAGCATATTGGTAGGTGTCGCTTGAGCCGGCGGAGCTGTCGGCGTTTCAATAAGGACAGTATCTGATGGTGTAGGTGTAACAGTTTCCGTTGGAGTTATTGTGGCTGTTGGTGTTGGGGTGGGTGTTTCTGTAGGTGTTGATGTTGGTGTCTCTGTAGGTGTGGGTATCACTGACGGAACTGCAGTATTTCCAACCACTACTGCACCATTGTTATATATTACTTTTGTAATTTCATCGGTTCCCGATGCAAATATAGCTGTTCTGGAAAGGTTGTATGTAAGGAAAGATATACCGTCGGTGACATTATCCATAATATTAAACCTAATATAGGCCATTGTGCCATCACTTCTTATCTTTCTGCTTTCATCGGCGGGTGCCTCAAAAGCCATTGCCACAAACCCCTTGGCGAGGTCAACATTGAAATAAAAATCGTTGGGATTGACTATCAACTCCCCTGGTGTAATACTTACCGAACTAAATATATTGGAATCAAAATTAACCCAAAAGCTACATGTATAAATACCCGATGCAGGAACATTTTTTACCGTCAAAGGAACAATAACAGTAGTTCCCCTTTCGCCCCTTGCAATATCCAGGCTCACCTGCATTGAATCCTCAGCATATGTAAATGAGCCAAACATACTGCATACAATTAAAATCGTTATTGTCACAATACACCAAACTTTACTGAAACTGAACAGCCTGTCCTTAATACTCATATGATATTTCCTTCCTTCCATAGAAAATTTTAACGAAAACTGCAAAAGCCCTCAAAATTCCATACTAAAACCTAAATACTCCATATCTTTTATTATACAATAAATCCTTTACCTATGCCATAGTTTTAGATTCCGGACTAATCCGGCTTATACCATGTCCCAACCTTATTGCCAAATATTCTCAGGGTCTATCCACTCCCATTCAATTTCTAAGGCTTTCTCGACCTTCGAAGGCCCCCAAGTAAAATCTCAGGGACATCGAGCAGATTTGATTTTGTGGTTTTCTCACCCCTCGAAAGCCCCTAAATAAGGCCTCTTTCACACCAAATGAAAGAGGCCTTATCTACTGGATGTTATATATATTTATACGGTTTCGGTTCATTTATTGGAACTTAACGCTTGATTTATTCCTTTAAAAATGCACCTTCTCTATAATTGTTCATAGGATCCCACAAAAACCACTCTTCAAAGCCCGCATCATATACAGCCTGTATTTGCTGTCTAATTTGCTCGTCTTCATAATACTGCCAATTTCCCGAACCAATCCATGTTGCGGTGAAGTCTTGCAAATAGGTTCTTAGTATGGGTTTGTGTCCTTCAACTTTTTCATACCTTGCCTTAGCCTTGAGCAATGTGTTTTTTACCACACCGTAGGGATCCAAGTCAGGCTTCGGGAACTTAACATTGTTAATTATCTGCCCCAAGGCATAGTGGGAAGGATAAGCCATTGGACACAAGTAATCAAGATTTTCGCCTATATATTCAAAATATTGTCCTATACCCTCCGTATCACCAGGGCTCTCCAATATAATTGCAAACACATCCCCCGAAAGTATTGCATTGGGTAGTTGTTTCCTGGCATAAGCCAGAAAATCATTTATAACTTGATACATTTCCCTGTCGTCTTTACCTTCAAAAACCATCTGGCTCTTTTTTCCGTCAGGGAATCTTATATAGTCAAACTGCACTTCGTCAAAACCTTTTTCCAGTGCTTCCTTCGCAAGATCTATATTATACTGCCAAGCATCCATGTTATAAGGATTTACCCAATTCATCTTATTGTGAACATAAAGTCCGCCTTCAGGATTCTTTATAGCCATTTCCGGCTTTTTCTGTGCAAGTATAGGGTCCTTAAAACATACAATTCTTGCTATGGCATAGATGTCATTGTCGTGTAACTTCTTTATAACCTCGTCAACATCATATAACTTTTCAATCGCACCAATTTCCGATGCTAAAGGCACTTCAGAATCATAGCTGACAATACCGTAGTCATTTTTTACGTCTATAACATAACTGTTTATCTCGGTAGTATTTGCCAACTCAATATAGTGATCGAGTCTTGCACCTGCTGTAGAGGCAGTTAGGTATAACCCCTTAGCCTTAACCCTCTTTTGATTGTAATTGGGAAGTTCCGGAGTGGGAGTCGGTGTGCTTTCAACTGCAACATTTTCGTCACTTGGTTCCACCACCGGAGTTGGAGTAGACTTAGACGGGTTCTGTCCGGGAGTTATAAGGGTCCCTTTGTTTTGATTACATGCAAACAATGATACTGCGGTTATACAGACTAGAAGCGATAACGAAATTCTTCTTACAATACCTTTTTTCATAAGTAAAAAACCCCCATATTTATTTTTTGGAATTAAAGATAACAAGAAATGCCTTTTAGATAATTATACTATATCAAACATAATTTCAAAGTACAATAGTAGTTTATGGACTTTTGTTTTTTTAATACTGAATAAATAATTCTATAATTGCTACTTAAAAGAATAAAACTAAAATTTTTGTGGTCTTTTTTGCTGTATTATATAAAAAAATCCCTACTTAATGTGCTGCCAAGCCTATATTGAAGATATCGAATTGCCCATTTCTTAAAATCGTTTTTTTGAACTTTTTATTCATTCTTTAACACACTTTGGAATTTAAACATATAATGTCACAGAATATTTTTTAGAAGGAGATAGAAAATATGTTTCCACTTCCAATAATAGGAGTGGCTTTAGCCAGTAGAATAGTATTAACGCAGAGAAGCAAGAATCAAAATTTGCCCGCAAGGCCGAATATAGTTAGACCTAATTTTATGCCTCCATACGGGAATCCAATTGGCATATTTTTCAAAGGACTGAACAGACAATTGTCAAACTTGTTTTCCCGGCAGCCTAATGAAAATTTATATTCGATTGCCAAAAATTTTGTGCCTGAGGGAGCAAGCATACTGACACCAAAATATCCTTTAAACTCCGGAATAGTTAGTTTTGGGGATATAGACGACGACTTGAAGAATGAATTAATTGTATCCTACAGGCTTGATGATGAAATCAAAACCATTATTCTGAAAAAGGAAGACAATAATTGGTACAAAGCCGGCGAAATAAGCGATTCCGGTTATGAAAGCATTAATTACAGAGCAATTGTAGATCTCACCGGAGAAGGAAAAAAGCAACTTCTTCTTGGTCTGGTTTCAAAGGATAAAAATCCTGTTTTGCGTTGTTACTCAGTGGATAAAGACAGCATCAACGAAGTTTTCAACTCAAACTACAACAGGCTACAAGTTTTAAAAGCATCCAGCAATGACAGGCAAAACTCAAAAGCAAAACTTGCAATTTGGGAAAAGGCAGAAAACGACGCCTATAATATTCGTTTGCTTCAATGGAACGGTTCTCAGTTGGAACCGGCTGACGAAATTAATACATATTACTCCGACAATGTCGTTCCGTACTATCTGAAAAAAGTCAGAAAATCACCGAAATCGCCACAAAACTGGTATAACCTTGCCGATGCCCTTGTAAAAGCCGGAATGAAGAGAGATGCCTACATTGCATCGGAAACCGGTATGCAGTACGACTCAAAGGGCATATTCAAAGATAAATTTGAAGCACTGATAAATCAAATTTACAACGGATAAATGTCCTAAACTTTATGAAACATTTCATTCCTTTTGAAGGAAGTGAAAAAATAGCAACCAAAATTCCTATCCAAAACGCAGCAAGACAACTCATAATTTTCATATAAGGCAGCCCTAAGGATACAGTTAACGCTCAGGGCTGCTTGTTTTTCATTATTCCTTAATTTTATCAACCATATCAAGCAGTTCATACTTCTCGTCGCAATCACTGCAACTGTTAATTTTGTAGGTATTCGGATATAAATACTTCTTTCTCCTCATCCCATTTGAATATGACTTTCTTTCTCCCCTTTACATTTACATGGCCAAACTCATTAGCTATATCGATGTTCAATTCATAATACTTTCTGACATTATAGTCAACTGTCACGCTCATGTCACCGCCGGCATTAAATTGAACATTGCCGGCAGTCAATTCATATCCCCAAGGCCCCAAACCCGGCTGATTAAAATATAAACTAGGAAAACCCATAATTAGTTTTTTGCCGTTTTCGCTTAAACTATACCATTTCTCATAATTACCTTCCACACCTGTGCCATGCTCTCTGCATCTTCTTCCTACAATAAATATTTTGTCTCCGGCTTTCTCCAAGCGGTATTCCGTTCCGGCTTCAGCCTGAACAATTTCAAATTTTGGGCCTAGAAAGTTTTCTTCAGCAAAATGGTATAACTTGGTAAAAATTTCATACCGGTTGATTTTAGAACTTCCTTTATCTATCATATCAACGTAATACATATATTCAGGCATAAAGATAATTGAAGACACCTCAATATGTAAATCTCAATATCGGTTTTTTATTTTAATTACAAACACTTCATTTAATCCTTGTCATCTTTTATACTCAATATTTCAAGCAGGGCCACCTTTTCATCACAGTCCTTGCAGTCAGCCAAAAAGTACTTCCATAATTGATTCATTTTATCAATATCTCTTACTTCATTAACAGCTAAAGCCATTTGATTGAACTTCTGATAATTCTTTTTGAGTATATCGGTACACTTGTCTGTTATTTCCATACTTTCGGGAGGAATTTCAGTAACTCCCATATCATCTACTGCATAATCCGATACAAAAGCAGTCTTTTCATCATCCCATTTAAATACCACCTTTTTTGTACCCTCAACCGTTATTTGCTCATATCCTTCAGTATTCATATAATAGTTCACGTCATCCATGAAATAATCCTTTATAATGCTATATTCCACAGTAATGCCGATATCTTCTTTTGGGTTAAATTTGATACTAGTTGCATCCAAATTGTATCCCGCAAAAGATTCCAAATGTTCATTAATCCTATAGGGAAAACTTACAACAAGCTTTTTGCCCTGCTCGTTCAGCAAATACCAGTCTTCGAAGTATCGGCCTATTCCGGCCCCATACCCCCTACAACTATTGCCTACAACAAACACTTTATCCTCTGCTTTTTCAATCCTGTATTCCGTTCCGGCATTCCATCCGCCAAAATCTATATAGTCAATGAACTTATCCTCTTTAAAAATCAAAAGTCTTAAGTAAAAACCGTCTCTTAAGCTCAATACAGTGTATTGTTCTTTAGAATCATTCAAATTGATTCTGCTTTTTTCAAAATAAATAATGTTTCCATACCAGCTTTCAATTCCGAGATTTTTAAAAATATAATCCATGAAATGATTCGCATTTTCATTTAGCAAAGCTTCGATCTCATCCGGTGTTAATTCCTTTTCCTCTTTTTCATTTAAGTTAATTACATCTTCAATATCTATTACATCTTCTGACTTTGTAGCAGTCGGAAGCAAGGTTTCATTACCAGTTTTCTTTGTATCTTCATCACAAGCTGTAAAAATAAGAAGCCCAACTAGAAATGCTATCGTCAATTTAGTTTTATTCAAATCAAACACCCCGTCAAAATAAATTTTATCGTGCTTGACACAATTATATCAAAGCACGATGGAAAGAAAAAGCAAGTATTTCAAATCATTTGAAAATCTCGCATACTTATCTGTTTTTTGTGTAAAAAAATACCGCTCCCGGTACAATACCGGAGAACGGTATTTTTTTAGCTAATTTATACTATATGGTCCATTCGCCATGTGCAATACAAACGAGATACCACTGACCGTTATATTCTTCAAAAACCAGCCTTAGACTTGCCCAATCCATTCCGTCATAACCGGGATCAAATCCGGAAAAGGAGTAATCCATAAATTTACCTTCAGGGTAAACCTCTGAAAAATTGACTATAGTGTTTCCCCATTGCTGTATTATATTGAATGCCACTTTTTCTGCATTGGCAAAATCATGGTTATACACAAATCTATCGTAATACTCCTTAAAGGTCAATTCAATCGGTTCGCCCGAACCGTCATATTCTCCCCAATAATACTTTTGGTCCGAATCCAACAAACCTTTTAATTGCTCTTTCATAAACACATTGTGCTTTCCCAATTCAATGTGGGAATAGGGAGAGAACAGTACTCCTTTTGATGGATGCACCACTGAGGCCAATTTTTCCATATCCTTATCCTTAATTGCTTGAATGGCTATTTGTGACCTGGCTTCAACTTCTTTTTTTATCTGGGCGTCACTCTTTCCGATCATACTTTCATCTCTTTTAAAAGGCTTATCAAATACAGCATGTATATATACTTCTTCCTTTTTTCCTTCAATAAGGAACTGCACTTTATCAATACCCGGAAGCTCTGTCATTGTATTGATTATTGAATACAAAGCCATTTGCTCTCCTGCCGAACCTCCAACATTGTTATCAACAAATTCCTTGGAAAGATCAAGGGTACATACACCATCTTTTGTCGATACCGATAAAAGTCTTGTCCCTTCGGGTATTGCATTATATACACCTTCACTTTTCGGTTCTTTTAGAAGTTCTTCAAACAATGCTTTTTCTACCGGTGTTCCTTTGCTAATTTCAATTTCTCTTTCCTCGGCAACAACTCTGTCCGCATTGGAATTTGCATAATAAACTCTTATATTCAGTACTTCCACATAATCTTCATATGAGTCGGTATTTTCCGGTAAAACAGCTGCACTGGTATTCTGCGGATTTGCAACCGAATCGGTCGGACTGGGTGCCACACTGCCGGGTCTAAAATTTAATCCCTTAAAGTTACCAAAACCCATTGCACCTGCAAATACTACAACAAGCACTGCCGCAGATGCCAAAACCGGTTTTAAAACAGGCATTGCCCTATGAAATACCCCACTTAACCAAAACTTTTTATTCTTGCTATATCTATTCACATCAATCGCCTCCATTACATTCCTACTGATACTCTTACTTGTCAATGAACTGTCCTTCGCGTAAGTATCGGTAAATTTCAAAACACCTAAATATCTTCTGCACTTTTCACATGAACCCAAGTGTTCTTCGATCCTCTTCTTTTCTTCGTCCGATAACTGATTTTCAGAATACTTAATTATATCATCAAGCTCAAAATTGCATTTCATTTTATTTCCCCCCTTCTAGCAGTTTTTCATACTTCCGACATATAGTCTGCTTGGCCCTTTGTATTTTCATTTTTGCGGCTTCCGGCGATATTCCCAATATATCGCCAATCTCCTTAAAGGAAAAATCCTGCATACATCGTAAAAGCAATGCGGTTTTTTGGTCTTCTTTCAGTTGGTCGATAAGTTTAATTATTTCCACTCGCTGTTCCTTTATCTCGTAAGCCACATCAGGATAATCAATAATATTCGCAGGCAGATCCGGTACGTTTGTGTAATAGTCAACATTTTTTATGTTTTTTACTTTTCTGTACTCGCTTCTAAGTGTATTAATAGCTATACGATATATCCAGGTGGAAAAGCTCCATTTATTGTTGTATTTATACAGGTTCTTATACACCTTTATAAATACTTCTTGCGTTATCTCTTCAGCATCCTCCCGTGATGCCGTCATTTTTGCAATGAAATTCAGCAACTTATCCTGATATAACGCTATGAGCTCCTCAAAGGAATCTATATTGCCTTTTAATGTACTTTCGACCAACATACTGTCTCTTTCTTTATTCATAGTTAACACACCAATCATACGTTATTCTCCTCAAAAAGCTTATTACTTCATCTATAAACTTTATTATACCCAAAGACTGCAAGACATTCCCTAAAAAAGATTCAGTCGATTATTAAATCGTACGATAATAATCCAGCATTCAATGCTTTTATAATATTATACTCATTAATTTGCCTACAGTAACGGAAAAAAATAAAACAGAGGAACAGCCTCTGTTTTACGCAAGTCTTCACACTTTACAAAATAATAATTATTATAGAAAAGTTTTAACACTACTTTTATAGAAATGGAGTTTTTATTTCAGCATAACTTACAGAGATTAGGCATCATTACCTACATACGATACATAAAATTCATGATTTATTTTCACCAGTTCAAAATTCATCTGATAACTTGCAAGGTCATTAGAATCACTTAATCTAACATTTACCAAGTATAAATCTCCGTTCATTGAAACGTTTGATATTTGGGTAAAAACAATGTCTGATTTATCCTTTAAAAAAATCTCTTTCATTTCATCTACTTGAACCTTAAACCCATCAGTACACATAGCTTTTATTTTTTCAATATCTCCCATGTATTCTGCTTTTATAAAAGCTATAACCAAGTTTTGTATTTTGCCATTGTCTTCTTCTCCTATACCTTCACTAGTTTGTACCTCCAATATAGAATTTCCTCCAATTTCCTTAATGCTCATCTTTAATCGTTTATTTTCTTCTTCTATTTGCTCGTTCAATTTCTTTATTTCCTGATTTTCTTGCATTACAGTATTATAACTATTCTTTGCCTCCAATAATTGCTTTACTACTGGAGCTCCCGGTACAACTGTCGAGGCAAAGGTTGGAAAAGCAATAACTGAGCTTGTAAAAAGAAACATCGCAAAAAATACTGCTGCTGCAACACTCGGCAAAACCTTTTCCCATCTTCTGGATTTTTCAGACATTTTACTCATAATTAAAATATCATCTTTAATAGTTATTTGATTTTTTATATTTTGTAGTCCTCTTACTACTTCTTCCGTTTCTACATATTCTTTATTACATGAACTGCATTCCTGAAGATGCTTTTCTAACATTAAACGAGTTTCCGGGTCAAGTTCTCCCATTATATACTCTTCAACCAATTCTAAAGCTTTTTCACACTTCACAGAGTTTCCCTTCCTTTCAAATCAGTTTTCATAAGCTTTCTTAGTTCCTTAAGTCCATTAGAAATCCGTGATTTAACAGTACCTACGGGAATATCTAAAATATCTGCAATTTCTTTTAGCGGCAATTCCTGGAAATATCTAAGTGTAAGCACTACCCTTGTTTCTTCCTTTAGTGTGAGCATAGCCTTCAAAAGGTCTATTTTTTCTACATTTTCAACTCCACTAAAACTCTTAACTTCAATATAGTTAGATGCTGCCACTCTTTTATTCTTTCTGAAGTAATCATTACATTTATTAATAAGCATTCTATTCATCCATTGTTTAACCTTAGATGTATCTTTTAGCTTATTCAATGATGAAAAAACTTTAATAAAAGTTTCCTGACATATATCTCGAGCATCCCATTCAGAACGGACTATTCCAAGAGCCGTGTAATAAAGCTCATTGTAGTATCTTTGTATAAAACAGTTAAAAGCATTTTTATCTCCTGATTTCATAGCTTCTATAAGCATATCTGTTTCCTCTATCTCCACATGTATACCTCCAGCTATCTTTATATAAAAATGACGCTCAACTATACTAAAAGGTTCATTTTTTATTAAATAAATCCCTTTCAGTACTTACACAAAATTTTTGTACCTGATAAATAAATATATTACACTCGCAATTTACTCCAAAGGATTGTTGATATGAGTGTTGAGAAGTAATCGGTACTTTTACCTTACCGATCTTTGGATGGATGTTAATATTATTTCGGATTTGAGCTATTTGTACAAATAGCAATGATATTAATCATTGAGAAATATCCATTTATTTTTGGGTTGGTACTTAGGCTTTTTCAAAGTTTAAAAAGTGATTGATATCCCTGGATAATACTTCTATGAACCAAGTTTTTTTAAATAGTATAAGAAAAAGTTACTGCTGGTTCTGAATTGTCATTTTCAAAAAAATTGATCCTAAATTCCTTCAATATAATTGGTTCTATTCTATTATCAAGAGTACCTTCAGGATTTATGTATTTTATATCTACAGGTATGTTTTTCAGTATCAGTACATTGTCCTCTTTTTCAATATCGAACGAGTATTCACTATAATACTTTTTAAACGTTTGATAAAATTCATAAAATTTTTCAATATTTCCGTTAACTACATATTCATCCTTCATGTAATCATCGTAGCTGCCGGCATACATATCTCTCAGCAAATGATGGGGTATTGGTATTCCTTCTAAGCGTTGACTTATAAGACCGTCTTTTCTTATTTGTGATGACATATAAAGGTGGGCAGAAAAGTCCGAAAATCTGTATTGATGGCTGTATTTAGGTCGATAATTATGTCCCAATTGATATTCTTGAATTAAATACAGGGCATTTTTTGAATCTTTAGTATAAACTATTAATAAAGCATCATAGGGTAAATCTTGTACTGTAAAATTACCCTCTTTACTTGAAATTTTATCTAGTTTTGTCTTTACCTCATAAATATCATCGTCTGTATGTAAAAATTCACTTGTTAATGCAGCGTAAGGAATTTTTAACGGAATGGTACATTTAATTCCACTAAAGTAATCAGTTGCTTTGATTTCATTAAGTCTTTTATATCCTGTGCACGATGTAATCAATACCATTATAAATAGTATGAATGAAAAACATATAGTTTTTTTCATTATTATCTACCACCTAAAATATTAAAAAAAATGGGTTTTGATAAATATTCTCAACGCTGTTAGGAAAAATCGCCCTACTATAAATATACAATAATGGTAGGGCGGTGTCAAACAGATATCCATATCCTGTTTCATTAGAGATAGTATTCGGTTTTGTCGCTGGCTTTCAGTTCAAATTCAGCAAAGACCCTGTCCCTGATTTTTAAGAAATCACTTCCGGTTCTGTCCCTTTTCCTTGCCAAAGGTACATCAATTACACTCTTTACTTTACCGGGACTTGGAGTCATAATTACGATTCTATCGGCTAAAAAAACTGCCTCTTCGATATCATGGGTCACAAAGATTATTGTTTTTTTCTTTTCCTGCCACAGCCTCTCAATTTCATCCTGCATAGTCATACGAGTCATTGCATCTAAAGCACCCAAAGGCTCATCCATAAGAAGAATCTCCGGGTCAACTGCCAATGCCCTTGCCAGTGCGACCCTCTGCTGCATTCCACCGGAAAGCTGGGCGGGATGATGCTTTTTATAAGCGGAAAGACCAACAAGTTCAATGTATTCCTCCGCAATTTTACTTCTTTCCTTCTTGCTTATCTTCTTGCTCTCCAAACCCAATTCAACATTCCTCAAAACACTCCTCCAAGGAAGCAGTCCGTAGTTTTGAAATATTGTAATTCTATTTACAGACGGTTTTGTAACAACTTCCCCGTTAATTTTTACAACACCTGAAGTAGGCCTGTCAAAACCGGCAATCAGATTCAATAATGTTGTCTTCCCGCAGCCGCTTGGCCCTAAAAGACAAATAAATTCTCCTTTCTGTATTTCCAAATTCACCTTTTCAAGAGATACCGTTCTTCTGCCTTTAAAAAAGTATTCCCGGGATGCACCCTCAATTGAAATATACATATCAGTTCATCCCCCTTCGAGATATTCCCCACTGCTTTTCAATACCGGTTTCAAGGAACTTAATCAACCTATCCAGCAAAAGTCCCAAAACTCCAATAAATATTATTCCGGCCAGAACCAGATCCGATCTCAAGGAATTCCTTGCATCTATTATTAGAAATCCCAAACCGGACTGGGCACCTACCATTTCACCCGCCACCAGGAAAACCCAAGCCGATCCCAACGCAATATGAAGACCGTTTGCAATTAACGGAAAGGCGGCAGGAAGAATTATTTTAAAAAGCATTTGAGGCTGTCTTATTCCAAAATTATCAGCCACTTTCAAATAAATAGCATCTACATTTCCAACTCCGGAAACAGTGGAAAGAAGAATGGGATAAAAACCGGCTATAAAAATTATAACGATGGCCGGAGCATCTCCTATTCCAAACCATAGAACAATAAAAGGGAACCATGCTATAGGTGAAACCGGCCTTAATACCTGTACTATCGGTTCAATAAAAGACCATACTTTTTTATTCCATCCAAGCAATAGTCCAAGGGTAATTCCAGCTACTATTGATGCCAAATATCCGATAAAGAATCGGGAAAGGCTGACTCTAAAATGGGTCAATAAAGTCCCGTCCTTTATCAATTCCGACATACCTTCAAAAACCTTAGCCGGTGAAGGAAGAAGCGACGGCTCGTATCTTCCCGAAAATACAGCCAACTGCCAAATAACTACAAGTACAGATATACTAATAACAATTCTCGATGCTTTTTTTAATATTTCCATTTTCATCACTTCTCTTCACCTATAAATGTATTATCTACAAAATCGCTATACGCCGGCGGATTTTCGGAAAGTCCAATTTCCACCATGTATTTTGAAAGTTCATTATAATCTTTTTCCTCTAGCTTTAAGTTTTGATAGGAAATCCATTTAAGGGACAAATCCAGTACTTGAGATTCTGCTTTTAAATATTTCGCCGTGATTTCACGGATTTCGTCATCTTTTGATTCGGCTTTATGTCCTGCGTTTAAATACTCCTTTACAAATTCTTCAGCAATAGCCGCGTTATTTTTAATAAAGTCATTTCTAAGAACCAATCCGCAACATACTGACCCCTCCCATAAATCCTGGGATTCAAACAAGGTCTTTCCTTTATCCGCAGCCACCGATTGTGCCCCAAAAGGCTCAGCCACACAATAGCCGGATATTCTGCCTTCCGCCAAGGCAGCCGACATTTCCGGTGGCGGCAATTCAACAACATTTACATCGCTATATGTAAGACCATTGTTTTTAAGCATAATATGCAGCAAAATATTATGTGTGGAAAGTTTGCTCGGTATGGCAAAATTCCTGCCTTTCAAGTCTTCAACCTTATTGATATCCTTGGATACCACCACCACATTCCCATCTCTGTGCCCTAAAGCAACTGCCTTTAAATCAATACCTTGCTCTTTTGCCTTCATTGCAAGTTCTATGAGCATGGATGCACCGTCTACATTTCCGGAGTTTAACGCATCCACCAGCTCTGTCCATGACCCAAACTTTACCAGCTCCAGTTTAAAGTTTTTAAAGTTTTCTTTGGCCAATTCATTCTCTACATAAAGGGGAAGGGCATGGGTGATAGGCAAATAAGCAATCTTTATTGTTTTAACCCCTGCCTGTGGTACATTATTTAAAGTTTCGTCAATCTTATCTTTATTGTTACAACCTGTAAAGTTCAATATCATCAACGCCAACATAGCAAAAACAGCTATTTTTCGGATTCCTTTTATCATATTTCACTACCTCCTCTTGAAATTATGCTTTAATTCCACCTCAATGCCTCTCTCTTCCGGTTTATATCAAAAACAATTCTATCAGCCAGCTTTAACGGGTCTACCTCCACTACCATGACAGAACCCAGTGTTTTTTGTGTATCTTCGAACAAATATTTCATTACATTTCCGGAGCCTTGTACAGGAGGATAGACCGAATGATAGGAATTAATTCCCAAGAGTCTGAATCCTAAAGCAGCACCGACACCCTTTTCATTAGACCACTCGGGGCTTGCAAAGGCAAAAGGCAAGTCCTTTATATCTTTTCCCACACAATCGGCCAATGCCCTAAAGAACGCAGATGCCCGAGCATTATCAAGGCACTCACCCATGTGCCATACAGGTGGCAAATCCGGTCCTAAAAATTCTCTAATTTCCTTCCCGGCTTTTTCCAATGCCTTAGCATTACAGTATCCCAGCTTTAGTAGAGGAAAAGATGCACAACCGTTGGTAAGCACAAGAATGTTGTTTTCAATCAGCTTTTGTGCCACATCCGCTATTGCTTTTTCATACATAACCCTCGGATTGTTGCACCCCACCAAATTGACCACACCGCGAATTCTACCCTCTTTTAAAGCCTGGGCAATTACTTCAATGTTTCCGAAATGATTGGCGGCATACTCAACAGAAAAACCGATTTCCGCATCCACCTCATAATTTGGAATGAAAACCGGAACACTTCTTCTTTCCTCAAAGCTTTCAATTGCTCTCTTGACAATGGTTTTTGCCAAATTTTCAGTTTCACTTAAATTTGAATGATGGTGGTCATAGCCATAATGTTCAGCACCGGGAAGTCTCGCCGAATCACTGGTGGTAACAACTGTGGTTTTAAAGCATCTGGCAACATCCATTATCGATGGAAAAACATCTTGAACATCCGCCACCCATAAATCAATAGCCCCTGTGCCAAGGACAAGCTCGGCACCAATTGCATTTGACAGCGGAATAACACTTCCATAACGATACATGGCCGAAAGCCCCGAGCAGCAAATTCCATAAAACTGTATTCCAAGGGCTCCTTTTTCTTTAGCCTGCTGTATAAATTCAGGACTTCTTCCCTGTTTTACTATTTCACTGACCAATAGAGGAGAGTGTCCGTGAACCGCTATATTAACATAGCCTTCCCTAAGGGCACCCATATTAGCTTTGACGGTGCTTCTCACAGGTATGCCAAATAAACTGTCCATAGCTATTGAAGAGCCCAAAACGCTGCTCCAGGCAAAAGCCAGACCGCACCTTAAAAACTGCTTCATAATGTTCTGCCAATCTCCATCGGTTCCCGTACTTGTTCTATGCAAGGCTTCAAATACCTCGTGATAAGCCCCTATAGGGAGAATATCCAGCTCTTGCCACTTTTCAATCCTCTCTTTGTTTGCAAAAGCATCTAAGGTCTTATGCTTTCCCGGAACAGTTCTTGCCAAATCCTCTAAAAGAATATCTGCAACTTCTTTTGCCAGCTCTTCCTTTGACTTACCTTCAGTGGCTACACCCAACTGGGCGGCAGATTTCCTAAGCTTTTCTTCTCCCAATATCGGTATGTCAAGGGCCCCTTCTCCGGCTGATTTAAGGGCCAACATTATTTCACGGCCTCTAGCTCCATGAGCTGCAACCCCCGCTGCCACCCATCTTAATAGATTTCTTGATACAATTAGGTCGGCATCGGCTCCGCATACCCCTCTAGGACTCTTCTTAGTCACTTTACACGGCCCCATATTGCAATTTTTACAACAAACACCTGCAAGCCCAAAATTACAATGGGGTTTTTGACTGTCAAAGCGATCAAAACATGTTTCACAGCCTTGCTTTTCCATATGTACCAGCATCTCTCTGACGGCTGGATCAGGAGTACTCTCTATAACATTAACCTTTGAAGGAAAACTCTTTTTGTATTCATTAACAGCATTGTTATAATCGTCTGTAAAAGAATGTTGGTGATGGTGATGTCCCTCCTCATTCTCGAAATGCCTATGGTGATATCTTATATCTTTGATAAAATTCACACTAACACCTCATTTTATACCATATCATTCATATATAATAAGTCGTGTTTGATTATACATTATATTCATTTCATAAGTCAATAGAAATTCATTATTAATCCTATTTGTTTTATTATATTTATTATGTAACGTATTGAGAACTAAAAAATCAGAGTATGTATTACATTTTATTACACTAAAGCTATACAACTGGCTAATTGTAAAATATACATTAATTGTATTATTATATATTCATTAATTAAAATTTTAGGAGGATTCTATAATGCTAAAAAAACATTTGAAAAAAGTAGGCGTTCTACTAATCTCTTTGTCTTTACTTATTTCCACTTCATATGCTGCATCTCTTAAGAAAACTATTGATATTTATTATGACAATATCAAAATTTATGTAAATAACTCATTGATAGATCCTAAAGATGGAACGGGAAAACCCGTAGAGCCTTTCATCTATGAGGGAACTACATATCTACCTGTAAGAGCAGTAGCTGAAGCTTTGGACAAAGAAGTAATTTGGGATGGAAATACCAAAAGTGTATATTTAAATGATAAAAAAGTTGTGGATCAAAGCATGGTATGGCTCAATGATTTGGAATATTTTAATTTGCAAGTCGAATCACCTGCAAATAAATGGATCAAACTTGAAAACGACAGCTTTAAAGATGCTACAGGAAATTTTTGCTCTAGGGCAATCCAAGCCACTATATGGTTAGACTGGCTGTATGCTGACTATCTAGTAAATAAAAACTACAGTAGAATCAGCGGTAAATTTGCTCTTTCCTTTGAATCAAGGAGTACCAAACATAAAGCTAATTTAAAATTTTATGGAGACAACAAACTTTTATACACATCTCCTGAAATGACAGGAGGAGTTCTTCCTATCGATTTTGATGTAGATATTTCAGGGGTGGAAAAGCTTAGAATAGAGATAACTACCGATGCGGAAATCTCCTTTGTTCATTATGGGCTAATAGATGTAGCACTTCACAAATAAAATTGCTCTCTTAATATTGGAATTCATATAAAACCGTAACTCCATACCGGAGTATACGTTTTTTTTATTTTGAGGCAATTTACATTGGCACCTCACTTTTCTTTATACAAAATTACACCTATTTGATTTATCATGCAACAAATTAAGAACCAAATAAATAAAACAAAATCATTAATAAGTTGTAACACTTTCCAATTGAAAAAAATATACTTACAAATGTGCCAATATATATTTTAATAGGAGGAATTCCATAATGCTCAAGGAAAGTTTCAAAAAAGTAGGTATCCTATTAATCTTTCTGTCTTTACTTTTTTCCACTTCATATGCTGACTCTGTTAAAAAGACCATTGATGTACATTATAACGATATAAAAATATACATAAACAACTCATTAACCGCTCCTAAAGACGGAAACGGCAATCCCGTGGAACCCTTTATTTACAACGGAACTACATATCTGCCTCTAAGAGCAATAGCAGAAGCCCTAGGCAAAGAAGTAACCTGGGATGGAAGTACTAAAAGTATATATATATAACAAATAATGAAAGCATGGTATGGCTTAATGATTTGGCATACTATAATTTGTTATCCGATAGTACTTTAAATAAATGCAGTATACTTGGAAACAACACCTTTAAGGATTCTATGGGTAATATTTGTTCTAGAGCAATTAAATATGATATATATTACGGTTGGATATATACAGAATATGCGGTAAACAAAAAATATCGCAAAATCAACGGTAAATTTGCCCTTTCCTTTGATTCGAAAGATACAAAATATAAAGCCACTTTAAAAGTGTATGGCGACGGTAAACTTTTATATACATCTCCGGAATTGACCGGAGGATTTGCTCCCATTAACTTTGATGTAGACGTTTCAGGTGTAGAGATGCTCAGAATAGAGATAAGCAACAATAGTCCCTTCGGAATAAAAAATGTAGAATATGGCTTAATCGATGTAGCCCTCCACAAATCATGACCACCAGCTAAGCTGGTGGTTTGCTCTTGCCCTATAAGGGCATGTTACTTGGCAGAGCCTAAAAGGCTCTCTGAAGGTTTCGCCAACCGCACACCTTCTCAAACTACCCCTAA
>Ga0134093_1000906_pt1 | contig 32489 bp, 35 predicted proteins | sample 4_1taG_FD_94452 | JGI IMG/M metagenome (GOLD analysis project Ga0134093, IMG submission 94452) | Switchgrass degrading microbial communities from high solid loading bioreactors in New Hampshire, USA - 4_13_20_68_A1 metaG | ecosystem: Engineered > Bioreactor > Semi-continuous > Anaerobic >...
AGAATTAGGAGGGACATTTAGGAGGGATATTAAAACCAAAACAATTATTTTGTTTTCAAGAACCCCGTATTATCAGGGTTTGCACACACCGACGGATGAAAGCACGAAGTAGATTTTGAGTCCAGTGCGTCTGCCAATTTCACCACTTCGGCCTATCGCTTGATTATAATAACATATACCTTAAAACAAATCAAGAGTTTTTTAAAAATTTTTTATGAAAATTTCTTCTCCAAATCAAAAAATTAGTATTGACAATCCACTAAATTGCTTTTATAATGATTAAGTGTTCGGGAGATACGCGCCATTAGCTCAGTTGGTAGAGCAACTGACTCTTAATCAGTGGGCCCTGGGTTCGAGTCCCCGATGGCGCACCAAACTGAAAGCCACTTCTTCAATAAGAAGAAAGTGGCTTTTTTGTTGTGCTTATATGAAATTTATCTTAATCACAATCAATCTTCTCATTGTAAAGTCTTTCTTCTTTACGATAAGTGAGTAAAACAACTTTTTCCTATGAAAAACATTTCAGTTGTACTAAAAATTTATTATTCCAAGTGAGAATTTGAAAAAAGTAAAAATAACATAATAAATTAATATAATGTTCTCAAAACACTTGAAATAACGAAACAAAAAAAATATACTGTAATAGGAAAACTATAGTTAAAGGAGGCTCTCTTGTGCAAGAACTAATTAAAGGTATTACAAATTTTTCGTTAGGGAACTTAATAATGTTTGTTGTTGCCGGAATACTCATCTATCTTGCAATTAAGAAAGAATATGAACCCACCCTACTTCTTCCAATTGGTTTTGGAGCGATACTGGCAAACATTCCTTTCTCTGCTGCTATTGATCCAACTCATGGAGTATTAACTTTCCTTTACAATAATGCCATACACAATGACTTGTTCCCTGTACTTATCTTTATTGCTGTTGGTGCAATGATTGATTTCGGTCCACTTCTTCAAAATCCTTTTATGTTGTTTTTCGGTGCCGCTGCTCAATTCGGGATATTTGTTACAATGATGTTTGCACTTTTGCTAGGTTTTGACTTGGGTGCTGCAGCTTCAATAGGTATAATTGGTGCAGCCGACGGTCCTACAGCCATTTTTGTAGCCAACAAGTTTATAAGCCCTGAAAATTCCGGACTAATAGGTGCCATTACCGTTGCTGCCTATTCTTATATGTCCCTTGTACCCATTATTCAGCCACCGGTTATAAGACTTCTTACAACAAAAAAAGAACGTCTTATTAGAATGGAATACCATCAGGTTAATGTTCCAAAATCAGTTAAAATAGTATTTCCAATAGTTATTACTGTTATTGCAGGACTTGTTGCACCGGACAGTGTATCCCTTGTTGGACTGTTAATGTTCGGAAATCTTATTAGAGAGTGTGGAGTATTGGAAAGATTGTCACAAGCTGCACAAAACGAGTTGGCAAATCTCGTTACAATACTTCTTGGGGTTATAATAGGTTCCACCATGGTAGCCGAACAGTTCTTGAGATGGCAAACTCTCGCAATACTCGGATTAGGTTTGGTTGCATTTATATTTGATACTGCCGGCGGAGTGCTTTTTGCCAAATTCCTAAATTTATTCTTAAAAGAAAAAGTAAACCCAATGATTGGTGCTGCTGGAATATCCGCATTTCCTATGTCCGCCAGGGTAATTCAGAAAATGGCTACTAAAGAAGACCCGACTAACTTTATAATCATGCAGTCCATCAGTGCAAATGTATCGGGTCAGTTAGGCTCAGTTGTTGCCGGAGGAATGCTGCTTGCTTTAGTACCATCATTTTTATAATTGAGGTGATAATATATGAATTGGGAAAATATATACGATGGACTAACTATCTCAGGCATTGGTCTTGCAGGAGTGTTTTCCGTTTTGATTATCTTTTATCTGTCTACAAAGTTAATGATGTATTTAGCAAATAAATTTTCAAAACCTGATGATGCAAACCAATAATTTATTAAAGGGTTGTCTCAAAAATTAATTTTGAAACAGCCCTTTTTTGCCTGTTTTTATTCTTTTCAATAAAAATTAATTTATTGTCATTTAATTATTTTAATATCTGTCTTTTTTGCACAATATATGATATAGTTTGATTTAATAAACATATACACTACCATGGAAAGAAGAGATAACATGAATTATATAATATACGACCTGGAACTGAACAGTAAGCCGTTTAAGAGTAGTCTTCCCAACGAAATCATTGAAATAGGTGCTGTCAAATTGGACGACAATTTAAATGAAATAGATACATTTCAGGCTTTCATCAAGCCAAAATATTTTAAAAAGTTATTTCCTGTAGTCAAGAAAAAGACAAATATAACACAGGAAAATATAAATGAGGCAGGAAGTTTCAAGGAAGTAATATCAAAATTCAGAACTTGGATTGGAAATGATTTTGTGCTCATAAGCTGGGGACATGATGATATACATCATTTGCTTACTAGTTGTAAAGATAACAAGATAACTACCAGCTGGCTCAAAAAGAATATTGATCTTCAAAAACAGGTATCGTCAATATATCAAGTACCCGCCGGTCAGAGATACAGCCTTGAAACGGCTCTTAATGTATTAGGAATTGAGGTTGACGAAAACTTGCACCGTGCTTTAGCAGATGCACGCTATACGGCCCAAATCTTTCAAAAAACCTTTGATAAGCTGGATTTAAGTTTTTTCAACCCTACCGACTCCAGAAGAAAGGTTAAAAAATTTCCAAAAGTAATGCCGGCTAAAAAGGAAAAAATTGAATTAAAATTAAGTGATGAAAAATAGGAGGTCAAATAATCGCTTTTATTGAAATTCATCCTGAAGTTATTTGTTATTGTTCTTACCTATTTAACCCCTTTGAAAGTATATCCTGTGCTTTTTTTACCTCATTGGCATCGGGTTCTCTCATACCATTAAGCTCATACTCATACCCTAGCTTTTCCCATTTATAGGCACCCATGCTGTGATACGGAAGTACCTCGACTTTTTCGACACTCTTAAGCTCTTTGATAAAGTTTGCTGCTTTTTCCAAATCCTCTTTATCATCGGTAAAACCCGGCAATAAAACATACCTTATCCATATAGGTATGCCCTTTGACGAAGCATACAAAGCAAAGTCCCTGCTCTTTCGGTTTTCCACACCGGTTATCCGTTTATGCTTTTCAGCATCTATATGCTTTATATCAAGCAGTATGAGATCTGTATATTCCAGTAATTCCTTGACCTTGGCTATATCAACAAAACCGCTGGTATCTAACGCTGTATGAATACCGAGTCCTTTAGCCAGTTTAAACACCTCACATACAAATTCCGCCTGAAGTGTCGGTTCCCCTCCTGTTATGGTTATACCTCCACCCGAAAAATCGATGAAGGTTTTGTATTTTTTAATCTCGTCCATTATCTCTTCCGGGGTATACAAGCTACCCTTGCCGACATCCCATGTATCTCTGTTATGACAGTAAATACACCTTAAGGGGCAGCCCTGCATGAAAACCAAAAACCTTATTCCTGGCCCATCCAATGTTCCGAATGATTCAAAAGAGTGAATCCTTCCCTTAATCTCTCCCATATCTCCCTCCAAACACCCCCTCTGCCTTTCCTTGTCCAGTAATACCGTAACTTATTCCCGTAGTTTACATCTTTATAATTTTAACTGTTGCTATAAATCAATTTCCCAAATCAAAAACCAGTTTGTCGTCTATTATTTCACATTTTGTATTTAATTTTTTGCACAAATCAATTTCTCTCGTAAGTATATTCTTAGCATCTTCTCCTTTTTGGGGAACAACCTGTATTTTTCCTATGGTTCTTACCGGAACTCCCTCCAAGCTAACCAGCATATTATCCCTAAACTCCATAGTCATAATAAAGGATTCCTGGTTTTCCGGATCATTCTGGTCAAAAATAAAGTTACCAAGACTGTAAAAAATCGGCTTGCCTTTATATATCTCTATTCCTTGAAATTGATGGGGATGGTGGCCTAATATTACATCCACACCGTTATCTATAAGGTTATGGGCAAATTCCACCTGACTGTCCCAAATTTCGAAACTTTCCTCATTACCCCAGTGTAGCGACACCATGAGTATGTCAACTTCTTTTCTCAAGTTTTCTATATCGCTCTTTATGAAATCGTCAAAATTTATCGGTCTTTTTACCACGCCTGCCTTATTTTCGCCGGCAATAAACTTTAGCGGCGGATTTCCCTTATAAGTGACCTCAGCAAAATCGGTATAAGAAAGAAGCCCAATCTTGTAACCTTTCTTTTCTAAAATTGCAGGCTTTTTAGCATCCTCAAGGTTTTTACCCGCTCCGCTGTATTTAATATCATTCTCTTCCAATATTTTAATTGTATCAAACAAACCTTCCTCATAGTAATCCAATATATGGTTGTTTGCCAGACTAAACAAATTAAACCCCGCATATTTAAGGCCATTTATTGAATCCACCGGATTCTTCAACACATATTTCCCACCGTTCTTTATATCGGTCAGAGAATGTGTTCGTGATGTTATAGCTTCTTCAAGATTGGCAAACACAACATCACCCTGTTTAAGAATGTGAGCTGTTTCAAGGAAAGGGTAAATATAGTCCTTATTGGCGTTTTTTAGCCTGGATTGAACACCTCTACCGAGAAGAATATCTCCCACTGCCACAATTTTCAATGGCTCCGGCGTTGGTGTGATTGACGGTGTACTTGTAGGTAAGACACTTTGGTTGTTTTCAGTTATCGATGGAGAATAGACATTTTGAACAACCGATGTACCGGGTAAATCATCTTCAACATTGACAGCTGGTGTTGAATACTTAATACTGTTTAGAAGGAGCATCACACCAATAGCCCCCAATACAAAAATAAAAGCAATAAAAAAAGCAATTGTTTTTTTACTCATTAGAATCTTCCTCTTTAATGTGATGTCTTGTCCATATTTTATTCTATCACAATAAAAAGGAAAAAACAGAGCTTTTTACGTTTTTATATTAATATTTTCCAATCGAAATTTTTCCCATTTCACTTCTGAGCCTGACTTTTGCAGCCTCGTTTCCATTTTGCAAATTGTAAACCTGAGTATATCTACTACTTGCCACATTTTCAAGAAGTCCGTTCTGTGCAAATTCGTTCTTTGCCAATTCCCCCACCGTTTCAAAATTTACTTTAGAACCGGCAGGAACCAATAGCTCTATATGACCTAGGCCTGTACAAATTTCATAATCTCCATTTAAGTCAAATTCAGACTTAATGCTTATATTGCCCACCTTTTTAAAAATTTTTGAATCTCCGCTTATTTTACCGCTAGATATTTTCACATTTCCTTCGTCTCCGGAAACATTCAAAACACCGACAAATCGGTTAATTTCTATATCCGCATTATCCAGTTCGGCATTTAGAATTCCTTTAAAATCGTCAAAGAGCTTTACCTTTCCCTTGCCAATCTTATAGTTCATATAATCAACGGATTTTGGCATGTATATGGTATAGTCGACAATTACATCGCAGTAATCCTTATTTCCTCCGGTGTTTTTGCCTTTTAGAAATACCGTATTGTCATCGGTATTAATATCTATTTTGATATTTTCAAGCTTCTTATCGATTAACTCCTTTTTGCATGCACCGTTAAACCTCTTTGTTACTTCAAACTTAATTTCATTCCTTGTCCATGTATATATAGAGATATTGCCTGTGTCGCATAATATATTCAAATTGTATTTACCCTTAAGTTCAATAGTTTTTTCAAAATAAGACCTGCTATCAATCTTTTTATCGGTCTCACCATGAACCGTACCGCAAGCTGAAAGCATAAATGTCAATAAAAGTATCAATATCCCTTTACATCTCATACTTATCCCCTTCTAGTCAGTTAAATATTATAGTTAAGTATAGCATTTGCCCAAAATGACTTCAAATATTTCCCATGTCAGAAGGATGCAATATTTAAATAAGAGAATAAATTTGAGATTTCATTTGTTTATTATTTTTCTTGGACATATTAAAACCTCCTTGCGTTTGGTTTCTTGTCAAAACTACTAAAACACAAGGATGTTATAATTATGGAAAATCTCTTTCTATTTCAAAATCATTCTATTTTTTATCTCCATTCTCTATACTTTCAACAGATTTTGAAAGTACGGCTTCTTCACTAAAAACCATTCCATACTGTCTTGCCCTTTCAATAATATCTTCCCTGCTCATTGTCGGTTGGTTTCCAGCTGAATAAATTATGCTAATAAAGGCAGTCATTACAATGCCCAAACCTATCCCCAACAAGATACTCTTTATGTGAAATTTCCTCATTAAATTTCCTCCTCAAACAGCTTTTCTCGTCAACTTATTTCATAAATTCATGTACATGCCATTTATTTATTGACTCCAAGAATAAGCTGTATTTCTCCCTTACCGATGTTAAGTTTCCGTGCAATCTCAGTTTCACTAAGACCGTTCTTTGCAAGCATTATCACTTCATTATGCTTACTGTTTATCGGAATTACATTGTCTCTAGTTTTTTGTACTATATATATATCATCCATTGATTTCTTGCCTAATTCAACTACATTATCTTCCACCTTTTCAATTTCCGTCTCACTGGTATTGACCGAATGGCTCTTAATTGACACATTACTTATGTCAACAGAACTGCCATTATCCGTCGATTCCTTTTGTAAATTGTCAATAGAAGCCATTTCATTTCTCAATGTCTCTATAACCTTCTCAGCCTCATTAATTTTTGAATCCATCTCATTGCTTTTTTCTTCAATTTGTGTAACCACATAGTCGGAAAACTTATTGAGTTCGTCTACCATTACCTCTGCATCATTTATTATCCTGAGCAGTTCCGACATTTTTTCATCCATACGTAGTTCCGTATCATAAGCTTCTTTTTTATCAAACAGTATCAAAATAAGAGATACAACTATGAGTATAATACCGATAAAAATTATACTCGAATAAAAGCCCACCATAAGCATTCTCCTCAGCTAAACTTTTGAATTTGTTGATTAAATTCTTATATCAATGGTGCTGGTCTTTTCTTCTTTCACAGAGCTTTTGCCGTTATTGTTATTGTTTTTCTTTTTATTGCCCTTTTCCTTCTTTTCCTTTGAATTCTGTCTTTCATTGATTCTTGCCTGTTGTGCATTGTCCCTGGAGTGAACCAAATTGACACTGTCTTGAGCAGTTTGCCGGTTTATAGCTGCTTGCTGTTGCTCAATCAGTTCATTTTTGTGCCTGGATTCACTTTGAATTTTAGCCACCTCGTTAGTCTTTGGGATTTGCACTTGAAAGTCTATCGGTTTTATAGACATAGCACCCCATCCTTTCAAACAAGCTATAGGTAACATTTACCTATGAATAATGAAAAAACAACCTTGTTTTACTTTACAAACCAGTTCCTTTGCAAAGGTAAATGTAAAGTTTATTAACCTAATCAATAACTTCCGATTTTAATATCGGCACCATCCCTGTATAATGTACAATACTTGAGATTCTCCTTTATATACATGGAACTTGTACCGATGGAAATTTTTGTTCCGGGATATATGACATTCGACACCTTTACTTTACCGCTTGCTTCCTCTTGAAGTTTCTGCTCAATATCTAAAATTTCATTTTTAAGCTCATTGATTCTATTGGAGAAATAAACCTTGGTTCTCACACTTTTAACCATCATTTCCTGTTTTTCCGGTGTCAGATTACCCGCTGCTTCAATTTTTTTCAATATATTAATAGCTTGATCCGCTTTCTTAACGTCTTCCTCCAATGTAACCAATTCCTCTCTGGCCTTCTTATATCTCTCCTTTAATGAGGGATCCACACCCACTTCAATTTCTGTAATAGTTGACATATAGGATCCTATCACCTTTGCAGATATTTCTTTGCCGACTCTGCAGACCCCTCCAATCAGCAGTCCGTTTTTACCGCTTAATTCAAGTCTGTTACCGCATCTCACCGTACTGTGCATTATTGCTTCCGACTTGATATCCATTTTAGCCTCTATAGTACTGTTTTCTATATATTTTGCGATTATATCTCCACCGCTTATCAAAACGCCTTTTCCCATTCCCTGCATGCCTCTTCTTAAAATTATGTCTCCTCCGGCTATAATTGTCGCACCCTCAACTACACCAAAAACTTCCACCGAACCTCCGGCTTCAACGATAAACCCGGAAAGCACGTTACCTCTTACGACAACATTGCCTACAAACTTAACGTTACCCGTTGAGTTGTCAACATCTGCAGGTATTTCATAATTGGCAAACACATTTACTTTTCCATCTATATATTTTACCTGACCATCAATTGATGCAATCAGTTTTTGTCCATCTTCAGAAATTTCCACATTTTTTCCTTTCGGTAGTATTGCCGCCTTTCCGTCCAAAGCAGGTATTTCATTACCTGTAACCGTTCTTCCAGGCGTTCCGGGAAGAGGTGGAACAAGCGAGCATAACACCTTTCCACTTTTAACGCTCTCAATTATATCCAAATTACGAAAATCAACTCTTCCATCCTCTAATATAGTCGGTTTGCTTTCTTTTTTAATATCGAAATGGAACTCAACTCTGCCGTTTTGTCCGTTAGTCGGCTGAGTTCCTTCGGCTACAACAATAGGTTGGTTGTACACAGGATATTTAACTACATTTTCAATATTGGAATGATTTATTCCATGGCATACACCGTCTTTATTCAAAGCCTCAACCACATCTTCAATACTGACGTCTTTTCCTCCGTCAGGAGGCGTTATAATAATTGATGCCCTCATCTTGTCTGGCGATATAATAACCTTTACCTTTGCATCTATTTTTTCCTCCTCTTGAGGGTCAGCTATACGCATAGGCACTTTATCGGCTTTAAGACATGCCAACTCTATCATATCTTGGTTGTAATTTTTTACCTTTTTCATGTTAAGCTTTTCAATTACATCATTGGTTTCTACCTTTTTTCCTTTTCCACTGGGAGGATACACCACAATATAGACACCGTCTTCTTTATATTCCAACTCAAAAAATCCGTTATTAACACCGTTTATGGATGAACTATGCATTTTATCCAACATGTAATCCTTCCTCCCTACTCTTCATAAGACAAAAGATTAATTATATTTGTTAAAATAAATTCCGGTAAAACACGACAAAAATACCGCCTAATGCAATTATACATTGCTTATTGAAAGCTTAATGAAAGGACTCAAAATCAAATGTTCGCTTATTCTGTCAAAATAGACCTATGACGTGCAAGTTTACCTCTAAGTCTTAAAATTGCCTTGGTGTGCAATTGCGAAATTCTTGATTCAGATACCTTCATTATTGCACTAATCTCTTTCAAGGTCAAATCTTCAAAGTAATAGAAAGATATAACGGTTTTTTCTTTCTCCGGTAGTTTTGAAATAGCATCTGCCAATATTTCTTTTAATTCGGTAATCTCCATATATCCTTCAGGTCTGTCTTCCTTACTGCTTCCGGTTATGTTCACACCTGACTCATAATTTTGCTCCAAAAATTCTTCTAGAGATATCAGGGATGACAGGCTTACTTCATTCAACAGTTTATAAAATTCATCAATTGAAATTTGGAGCTTGTCCGCTATTTCCTGATCGGTTGCAGAGTGTCCCAAATCATTCTCCACCTCGGCATAGACCCTTTCGAGCTCCTTGTTTTTTTGCCTCAGTGATCGTGGCACCCAGTCGAGTTCTCTAATACTATCAATTATTGCTCCTCTTATTCTCAGTGAAGCATAGGTTTCAAACTTCACACCCTTGGTGATATCAAACTTTTCAATAGCATCAATAAGACCGAAAACACCATATCCGACGAGATCATCGTACTCAACGTTTGATCCGAAGTATATGCTCAATCTTCCTGCCACATATTTAATGATATGTGCATACTCAAGTATTAACTTTTCCTTTATCGCAGGATCTCTTGTATCAATATATTGATGCCATAATTCCTGTTGTTTGATAGTTGAAGTTGACATTTAAAATCCCCCATTGCCTAATATTTTTATATTTAGGTTATTTCATAAAAACTTACAATTGCCTTTTTTAAAAAATATTATGCACATGCTGCCGATATTATAGTATTGTTTTTTTTAAAAAAGGTATTAGGACAATATCTCCTTTATAAACTATTTACTGCTATCTTTGTTCAATTTAATACTGTTGACGCTTAACGGTGTAAACTCTTCTTCATACAGTTTTTCATCTTTGCTTATGTCTACTTCAGTTTCCAAACTACTGTCATCCACTCTGTAATCGACTTTGTTTTTTGAATCTTTACTAATATTTTTGACTTCCTGCTCTTCCCTTATTTTTTGCTCTTCCTCCTTTCTTTTTATATCATCATAGAGTTTATATATAAATTCCCTTATATATAAACCAAGTATAAAGAAGATTACCAAACCTACCGACATTCTTATGTAGATGGTTTTCGTTTCTGCACCTATACACTTGTTTATTACTCCGATTGTTATCGCCATCGAAGCACCTGATATAAATGGTAACTTTTGGATGTATTCCATTAGCTAATACCCCTCTAAGGTTGATTTATATAAATTTCCAAAACCAATATACCTATATCGGAGAAATATAAATTCTACAATCTAAAAATTCCGTATTTGGATTCATTATATTTCCTTAACACCATATCCAATGGTTTTTACCTGTAATATTCCAGTAGCCGAATCAAGCACAATGGTTCGCCCGTAATTTCCACCTGTGTCCTCAGAAACAAGGGGAATTTTTAACTGTTCAAGCTTTTGTTTGGCAGCTGTCACGTTTCTAAATCCTATTCTCATCAAATCCGTTGACTGCGAAAAATTAAACATCTGTGCACCACCTGCAAGCTTTGCAATAATCTTTCCCCTATTAGCACCCAATCCAACCATTCTTTCAACCAAAGCTTCAAGTGCTGTATCTACAAATTTTGCAATATTGGTTACATTTTTAGATTGAGAACTGTCGGGCAGCATGCAGTGAGCAAGACCAACAATACCTGTGGTTCTGTCAAACAAAGCTATTCCAACGCATGAACCCAAACCTAAAGTTGTTAGCATAGCCGGATGACGAGCTACTTGCATATCAGCCATTCCAACCTTAATAATATTATCCATCAGTTTATTACTCCTAATGCTCTTAATAGCACTTCATAAGAATCCATATCCGGTACGAGGAAGAAATCTCCCAATACTCTTGTATCGCCTTGAATAAAAGCTGTCTCGATATATAAAACACTATCACCCAGTTTTCCGAATTCTATTGCCGGAACACTTATTATTGCACCGGCCATGTCAACAGCAATATCGGGAACTGAAGGCATTATGTTAAGTCCTGTCAAAGTGGACAAAGACGAAATGTATGACCCGGCAAGTATGTTACCTAACTCTTTTAATGCAGACATCTCTATTTCATCAAAAGTGCACTTATTATCACAATCGTTTTTTCCCATCAGTATGTCCACCAAGGTACGGGCTGCACCGCTTTCCAAAATCAGCAATATGCTTCCAGTCAAGTCACCGGTCATCTTCAAAAATATACCCACTACCGGTTGCTCGGCACCGCCGAGCATTTCATTCACTTCCTTAAATTCCATAATCTTAACCTTGGGTATTTCCATATCAACTTTCTTGTTGAGCATTTTGGCAAGAGCTGTCGCCGCGTTACCCGCTCCAATATTTCCAATTTCCCGTAAAACATCAATTTCGAAATTATTGAAACTTTCAAAATTCATACTCATATCATCTATTCTCCTAGCTCTTGTTATTATTGGATATATCGGCTAGCTTCTCAATATTAAGAAGAGTTACTATTCTTCCGTTGATTTTTCCAACCCCAAGGATATAATCCATTGAAAGGTCGTTAGTGAAATTCGCCACATTTTCCACTGCTTCTTCTTTTAAATTCAACACTTCATCCACTTCATCCACTATTATCCCCAAGGAGATGTCGTTAATCTTTATTATTATAATTCTAGTTTCATCGGTCTCCTCACTTACCTCCATTCCGAAACGGGTTCTTATATCCATTATCGGAACGATTTCACCCCTTAAATTTATTACACCTTTTATATAGTCAGGAGTTTTTGGAACCCTCGCATACGGCAGCATTTTCTCAATGGTTGTTACACTGTGAATTTCTACTCCATAGTTTTCCTTTCCCAACAGAAATACAACATATTGCTTTCCGTCAACGTTTACTGCTTCTCCCATTTTTTCATCTCCCTTCTATATAGCTAGTGAATTAACGTCCAGAATCAATGCAACATTTCCATCACCCAATATGGTGGCTCCGGCTATAAATTTGATTCCCGAAAGAAGTTTTCCCAAAGATTTTATAACTATTTCCTGTTGTCCGATTAATGAATCTACCAGGAATCCCGACAGTCTCTCGCCCTTCTTAACTATTACCACAGTTAATTGCTTCTTGTTTTCTTCCTCTCTAGGAATCTCCAATATCTTGTCCAGCCGCACAATAGGAATTACCGTATCCCTAATCATAATTACTTCCTGTTTCTGAACCATCATTATCTGGTCGGGAGTAATCTTAATTATCTCTTTAGTGCTATTAAGAGGTATTGCATATTTTTCTCCGCCGATAACCACAAGCAAAGCCTGTATAATAGCCAATGTAAGGGGAAGCCGGATAATAAACTTGCTGCCCTTTCCCCATTCCGTTTCAACCTCAACCACGCCTCCAAGCTGCTCGATTTTAGTCTTTACCACATCGAGGCCAACTCCTCTTCCCGACAAGTCGGTTATCTTATCCTGAGTACTGAATGACGGTCTAAACAAGAAGTCGATAATATCCTTTTGGGATAATGTATTGGCAATTTCCTTTTTTACAAGTCCTTTTTCTATTGCCTTCTTTTTAACTTTTTCAATATTTATTCCCTGGCCGTCATCACTAACTTCTATGACAACATTGTTGCCATCCTGGTAAGCCCTTAAGTCAATCCTTCCGGTAGAAGGTTTACCTGCCTCCAATCTTTTCTCAATGGACTCAATTCCATGATCCACAGAGTTTCTTAAAAGATGAATCAGCGGATCTCCAATTTCATCAATAACCGTTCTGTCAAGTTCAGTATCCTCACCCGACATGTTAAGCTCTATTTCCTTTTTCAAATCCCGGGCAATATCTCTTATCATTCTTGGGAAGCGATTGAATACCATCTCAATGGGAACCATTCTTACCTTCATAACGGCATCATGAAGATTGGTTGTTATTCTCTCAAGATATTCAACGGCTTCATTATAGGTTTGAGTTCTTTCTCCTATATCTATACCTTCAAGCCTTGTCTTTATTATGATAAGCTCACTGACAAGATTCATTAAAACATCCAGCCTGTCGATATCAACTCTTACTGTCTTACCGGTTTTTGTCTTGTGAGCCTGATTGTTTTGATTAGTCTCTTCCGGTTTTACCTCGGTGGAATTTTCTTCTTCCATTTTAACCGGCTCAGCCAAAGTTTCGTTGTTGTCCACCTCTGAAATCTCACTTTCAGAAAGTTGCAAATCTTTTATATCCAAAGATGTAATTATAACATCATCAATTTCCGCAATACTGTTTATGTCATTCTTGAAAAACAAAGGATCCTCTTTGGTTACACATACAACGGTAAATTCAAAATCGAATTTTTCGTCTTCAATATCTTCAACCCTTGGTTCTGATTTGATTATTTCGGAGTGCCTTTCAATGGTCTGGAATATGATAAAAGAACGTGCCGATTTTAATACACAGCCTTTGTTCAATACAACAGTGATCTTCAATACATTCATGCCCAACTCTTTTGCTTTTAAGGCAACGTTCGTCTCATACTGGTTTAGCTTGAACTGGGCAGTTTTATGAGTATTCTCTTCTGTATTCGAAACTGTGTTGACTTCTGTTTTTACTTCTTTCTTTTCATCCTCACTTTTCTTGCTTTCAGTCTCAGGCTTTGTTTCAGCAGGTTCATCCTTCTTTTGAGCAGCATTGTTGAGCTCTAGTATGATACTGCTATAATCATCATTTCCTTCGCTACCTGTACTTATAATGTTCTCAGTGTAATTTTCCAGAGCATCCAAACACTTAAACAGTGTATCTACAAGATTTGGAGTTACACTTACATCATTATTTCTCAATGCATGAAGAACATTCTCCATATCATGGGTAAGTTTTGCCATTTTATTAAAGCCCATGGTTCCGGCCATACCTTTAAGTGTGTGGGCCACTCTAAAAATCTCATTAAGTGTAGCCATATCGCGAGGATTTTGTTCAAGCTGAAGCAGTGATTCATTCAAACTTTGCAAGTGCTCTTTCGTTTCATCGATAAATATTTCTAAATATTGGCTCATATCCATTGTTTATGCACCCCCACTATTTTCATAATTTCGTTGGAGATTTCCCCAAGTGGTGTAATGATATCTACAACTCCCGTTTGTATTGCCGCCTTCGGCATTCCAAAAACTACACATGATTTCTCGTCCTGGGCAATAATACTGACATTCTTGTTTTTCTTCTCTAATATTTTTATCCCTTCACTTCCATCTCCACCCATTCCTGTCATTATGACCACTACGACATTTTCAAAACCTGTATTTGAAACCGACTCAATCATTACATCCACTGAAGGCCTATGACTTCCTACACGGGGATCTTTTGTCAGCTTTATTTTCAGAGTTGAACTTTCATCTTTTTCAGCAAGCATGTGATAATCTCCCGGAGCAATATATACATAGCCTGTTTTTATCGGTTCATCATTTTCGGCTTCCTTTACTCTAACCTTACTCATTCCATCCAATCTGTCAGCTAAAGACTTTGTAAATCCCGGTGGCATATGCTGCACAACCAGGAAAGCCGCATTTACATCCTCGGGTAAGGCTGGAATAACCTCTTGCAGTGCTTTCGGTCCACCTGTTGAAGTCCCAATCAATACTATATTTTTTAAAGCAGGACTTTCCCTATATACGGTACTGCTCTTTTTTACTTTCATTGTAAATCTTGAGTTAGGTACAGTACTGCTGGCTATTTTTACTTTTTCTATAATTTCTTTTTTCTTTTCCTCACCGTTTATATCAAATATATTTGATGGTTTTGTAATAAAATCTATCGCACCTTCTGCAAGAGCCTGGATGGTAGCTTCCGCACCCTCTTCTGTTATGCTGCTTAACATTACAACTGGGATTTTTCCTATTTTATTAATCTCTGCCAAGCACTCAAGTCCATCCATTCCGGGCATTTTTATATCCAAAGTTACAACATCGGGTTTGGTTTTTTTGATCTTTTCAAGAGCATCTATTCCGCTTTTGGCTGTATCGACTACCTCAATATTTGTGTCGCTGTCAAGAATATCCGATATGACTTTTCTCATAAAGGCCGAGTCATCAACTACCAGTACTCTTATTTTTTCTTTGCGTTTAATCTCCATAGTTACAAATCAACCCTTTTTTAAAAGTCTTCTCTGCTCTTGAAATATATAACTGATAACCTTCTCCCTCATTGCTTCATCTATTCTCACAAAAGAAACTCCAATCTCATATTTGTAAGGTCCTTGTAAAGTCTCATACTCTGTAAGCCTTACAACTTTTCCTATAAACTTTATTTTGTCCGGTAAATTCAGTTCACATTCGAGATATTTGTTTATTTCAACAGGTTCTTTGAGTCGCATACACAAACCTCCGCCGCTCAAATCCCTAGTAACAGTTTCCATATACTCATGGTTGGATTTCATATTTACCGATTCAATTACTCTATAATTTACGGGCAAGTTCACTTCAAACCTGAAAAATTCACGCCTTTGAATCTTGATGATCGAACTGATTGCCTGAATCTTAAGCATTGCCAAATTATCCTTGTTTTCCCTTCCGATAACCTTTGCTGTAAACTCGAAAAAGTTGTTGCTTTTCGTAAAAGATACTGCTATTAATGTCCCCACGTGAATAGGGTACAACTTTCCCTCATAAATAGGTGAAGCTATTAACAATATATCCTTTTCCTCCACCCATTCGAGTTCGCTTACAAAGGAAAGATTCATCTTCATACCGTCGTTTCCGTAAAGCTGTATCTCCAGTTTTAGACCTATATCCAAATCACCATATTTCATGTTAGGCCTCCCTGATATCTATGGTTATGTTACCTTTTGATATATCTATTACACTTAAGTATTTAAAAGGTTTACAAGTCTGTTTACAAATCCTTTAATACCGGTATTTTCTCCAATTACCTTCTCAGTCTCGACTTCCATAATTTTTGAACCGATTTCTTTTATTTGCTTTGAAGCCTGACATTTGGGAAAGCTAAGTGCGAAAGGCTTCTGCATTTTTACTGCCTTTATGACCGTATCGTCAAAGTTAATATATCCCAAAGGCTCCAGCTTTAATTCTAAAAATCTACTGGTCACCAAGGACAACTTATTGAGTATGTCCTGTGCCTCATTTTCATTTTCTGCCCTGTTTACAATTACCCGTATTTTCTTGTTCTTGTCCCTGTTAGCTACCATCTTTATCAAAGCATAGGCATCGGTAATGGAAGTGGGCTCAGGGGTTGTAACTAAAATTACCTCATCGGCTGCCATTACAAAGCTCATAACGCTGTCCGACAACCCTGCTCCGGTGTCTATTAGTATCACATCGGACAATCTGTCCAAAAGGGATATTTTCGATAAAAACTTTTCAATTTGTTCACTATCTAGCTTAACCAATTCTTCCATACCGGAACCGCCCGATAAGAACTTGATATTTCTCGGACCTTCCGATAAAACTTCAAATATGTTTTTATCATCATGCAAAACATTCAGAAGAGTATATTTAGGTATTATTCCAAGCAGCACATCAATATTTGCCAAACCGAAATCCGCATCTAAAATTGTTACACGATTTCCCATATCACTTAAAGCTATGGCAAGATTGACAGTCACATTGGTCTTTCCGACGCCACCCTTACCGCTGGTTACAGTTATTACTTTTGCAGTTTTCTTTGCAACATTGCTTGCTGCCTTTTCAGAACCTAATATTTGCCTTTGTTTCAAATTATCAATTATTTGTCTTAGTCTTTCAGCTTGGTCCATCATTGTGAAATGCTCCCTAATAGTTTTTTTGTAATTTTATCTACATTGGCAACTTCAATGTCATCTGGCACACTCTGTCCGACAGTTACATAAGACAAATTTTTATTGGTTAATCGTCTTGCATTCAGTATAATACCTAAAGAAGGAGTCTCATCCAACTTTGTAAAAATCAACTTGTAGTCTTTTAGGAAATTGTAGTTAGCCAGAATCTCCCTGCAGTTTCTCATACCTGTTGTCGTACTTAAAACCAGGAATACTTCATCGGCTAAAGAAGCTTCCACCAGCATCTTGAGTTCATCAAACTGGCTTTTGTTCCTATGGCTTCTTCCGGCCGTATCAATAAGGATTATATCCTTGTCCTTATATTTTTCCATCGCATCATTTATCTCATTAATGGAATAAATTACTTCCACCGGCATACCCAATATCTCACCATAGGTTTTTAGCTGTTCCACTGCCGCAATTCTATAAGTATCGGCAGTTATCAACCCTACCTTCTTTTTATGATTTAAGGAATATTCTGCTGCAATTTTTGCCAAAGTAGTTGTCTTTCCAACTCCGGTAGGCCCAACAAATATAACCACCGTAGGTTTACCGTCTTCCCTCAGCTTAAGGGTTTGAGGCTTTCCAAGTATTCCCGATATGAGATTGTACAAATTTGCACTTATATCATTGATACTTGATGTATCGGTAACCTTGCTGGAAATCGTATCGATTAACTGCTTGGCAATATGCCCTTCAACTTCATTTTTCAATAGATTGTTATAGAAAAGCTCAATTACTTTCGGTCTTACTTTTTCTTCAGGCTTTACCGCTTTCACCTGGGGTTTTGCATTGCCTTTACTGACTTGTTCATAAATTTTTTGAAGAACATTTTCCATATTGTTAACTTTATTCTCCAAAAAAGCTATCTTTTCCTCTTTTTCTTTCAATTTACTTTCATTTTCGATATTTTTCTCATAAGCAGGAATCGCCACTTCACTTTTTTGAGGCTCTTTTTTACCCTTTGTACCGTAAAATTCATCTACCGCAGCCAAGACCTCAACCATTGGTTTTGAAAACATCTTGAACAAGCCTTTTTGCCTTATTTTTCTCGTATTTAAAATAACTGCCTCGCTTCCAAGATCCATTTTTACTTTTAATATCGCCTCTTGAGTATCTCTTCCCATGTATCGTCTTATTTTCATATTAAATACTCACCACCCCAACTGATTGAATCTCCAAATGCGGATCAAGCTCATTATATGATAATACTATTAAACCGGGTATTGCCTGTTCTGTAAGCCTTCTGAAGTATAATCGGACTATCGGAGATGCTAAAACTATCGGCTGCTGTCCTAATTTGATAAGTTTTTGAACCTGACTTGTCACGCTGTTTAAAATAGATTTTGTCGTACTCGGCTCTAAAGTTAGGTAAGACCCATGTTCAGTTTTCTGCACCGAATCGAGTATTATTTGTTCAACTTTAGGATCCAAGGTAATTACAGTTGATTTTTTATCCCTAATAAACTTCTTTGATATTGCCCGGCCCAAAGCCTGCCTTACATATTCCGTCAGCATATCGGTATCGTGAGTTACCGGTGCATAATCGGCTAATGTTTCTAAAATTGTAACCACATCTCTTATGGAAACTCCTTCCTTTAAGAGGTTTGCCATTACTTTCTGAATTTCTCCTATAGTCATCAGCTTTGGTACAAGCTCATCAACAATTGCAGGGTATTTCTCCTTAACTTTATCGATAATTGTCTGAACTTCCTGTCTTCCTGTCAGTTCGTGGGCATGGGCCTTAATTATTTCTGTCAGATGTGTGGCAATTATGGATGGAGGATCCACCACAGTGTATCCCAACATCTCAGCTTTATCCCTCTGAGCCTCGCTGATCCACACCGCAGGCAAACCAAAGGCCGGCTCGGTGGTCTTGATACCTTCTATTTCCTCTTCAACATATCCGGGGCTCATGGCAATAAAGTGATCAAGCATTACTTCGCCACTGGCCACCTCAACTCCTTTAATTTTTATGACATATTCATTTGGACTTAGTTGGATATTATCCCTTAATCTTATAATTGGAACAATCATTCCAAGTTCAAGGGCCAACTGCCTTCTTATCATTACCACTCTATCGAGTAAATCCCCTCCCTGATTTACATCGGCCAAGGGAATTATTCCATATCCGAATTCAAGCTCTATCGGGTCAACCTCAAGCAAATTCACCACATTCTCCGGTTTTCTGATTTCTTCAACCTCATGTTCTTCAATTTGCGTTTCTTCTTGCTGTTGAGACATTTGCTCTTTCTTCATAAGTCTGAAACCTATAACTGCAAAAATAACTGACAACCCTAAAAAAGGAAGGGTAGCCAAAGGGTATGCCAACAATAATGAAAAACCTGAGGCGATGAAAAACACTTTGGGGTTGTAAAGAATTTGCTGCTTAAGGTCATCGCTGATTCCACTGTCCGAAGCAGCTCTTGTTACTATCATACCGGTTGCAAAGGATATTAAAAGTGACGGAATTTGGCTGACAAGCCCGTCCCCAATAGTGAGGAGTGCGTAGTCTTGGAGAGCAACCATTAATTCCTCTCCTCTCATTATCATTCCTATTGCAATTCCGCCTATAAGGTTTATCACTGTTATTACTATTCCTGCTATGGCATCACCTTTTACGTATTTGGTGGCACCATCCATTGCTCCATAAAAGTCTGCTTCCCTCTGAATTTTTTTCCTTCTTTCCTTTGCTTGGCTCTCGTTAATAAGTCCGGCATTGAGGTCTGCGTCTATAGCCATCTGTTTTCCGGGCATGGCATCTAATGTAAACCTTGCAGCAACTTCCGACACTCTTTCGGTTCCCTTTGTTATAACCATAAATTGTACAATGGTTATAATTAAGAATATTACGAATCCTACTATCATATTGTCCTGTGCCACAAACTTCCCGAAACCGTTTATAACCTCACCGGCTTGTCCTTGTGACAAAATAAGTGTTGTCGATTTAATGTTCAGAGAAATTCGAAACATTGTTGTAAAAAGCAACAGTGACGGAAAAATCGACATCTGTAAGGCTTCTTTTGAATATATTACATTTAGCAAAATTACCAGTGCCAATGCAATATTGAAAGCCAGCAGCACATCAAGTATTACGGCGGGGATTGGAATAATCATTATTACTATTATGGATACAACTAAGATTCCTACTGCCATATCCCCATATTTCATGGTCAACTTTTCCCCCTTTTTGTTATCTTCTGTAAAATATATCTTTAACAATCCAAGATTATTTTTCACTTTTTCTATAAAACATCCGTTACAAGAAAACCTACCTTATATTAATTTTCAAATGACCCCAACTTTGTTTTTAAGACTGTATACAAAGGCAAGAACTTCCGCTACTGCTTGGAAAAGTTCCGGTGGTATTTTGTCTCCGATTTCCACTGTGCTGTAAAGTGTTCTTGCAAGCTGCTTATTTTCCACAATTTCCACTTTGTTTTCCTTAGCTATCTCTTTTATTCTTTGGGCCATATAATCCTGCCCCTTTGCCACAACCAACGGTGCATCGGCCACTTTCGGGTCATACTTGATTGCTACTGCAAAGTGAGTAGGGTTTGTAATTACAACATCGGCCTTCGGAACATCCTGGAGCATTCTCCTGAGGGCTAATTGACGCTGTTTCTGTTTTATCTTACCCTTTATCTCCGGATTACCTTCAGTTTCCTTATACTCTTGCTTAATTTCCTGTTTGGTCATTTTGAGACTTTTCTCGTATTCCCACCACTGGTAACCGTAATCCAAAACCCCAAGCACCAACATGGCTATGCACATTCTAATGGCAACATTCAATGATGTATTGCATATATAAGCAGCTATGCTGACAACGTCCATATCCATAGTTTTTAAAATATTTCTCGCTTCCCCGGAAAGATACAAGTATCCCAAAAATCCTATTATCAAAATTTTCAATATAGATTTAATCAATTCAGCAAAAGATCTGAATGAAAATAATTTTTTAAACCCGTTTAAAGGATTGATTCGATTTAGTTTAACTGCCAAGGTCTTTGTTGTAAACAAAAAACCTACTTGAGCATAACCCGATGCAACACCCGCCACAAGTGCAACGGCAAAAACAGGGGCTACAATTTTCAAAAGCTGTAACACCAAGTTTACATATAATTTTCTAACTCCTTGAATCGAAAATAAATCAGGTACTTGAGCCAAATCTTCAAAAGCTATCTTAAAGTTTAAATACAACTGTTCATACATAAAACTTCCGGCAATTTTTAAAGTAAGAAACATACTTAACAACACAATTGCAGAAGTCAATTCTTTGCTTTGCAGAACCTGCCCCTCTTCTCTTGCCTTACGACGCTTCCTTGGAGTTGCCTTTTCAGTCTTTTCACCGCTATCGGCAAAGAGCTGAAGATTAACAGGCTGCATCCTATAAACTTTTACAGAGTATAATTCCTTTTCAAAGTTATTGGTACTTTTTACATCAAACTCACCGTTTTGATTTTTCATTTTGGCCCCATATTCTTTAAGAAATTTAACATTTCACTGTCCATACCCCTGATTAGGGTCTCGACAATTGATATAAACATCGGTAGTGTTAATATCAAAACAGTCAATCCTATCAAGATTTTAAGCGGCATTCCCACAACAAACACGTTTAGCTGCGGTACGGTTTTAGATATAACTCCCAATGCTATATCCGTTACCAGTATTGCTGAAAGTATGGGTGCCGTAATTTTAAATGCTATAAGAAAGATGCCGCCAAACACTTCTATAATTCTACTTTGCAGTCCAGGACCGAAAACCGCCTGTCCTAAAGGTATATACTCATAGCTGCTGAATAAAGCCCTTATCAAAATATGATGCCCTTTGCAAAGTAGAAAAATCAACATACACAATATATAATAAAAGGTTGAAGTTATCGATACTTGGATATTGCTCATAGGATCAATAACATTAACTACACCGAAGCCAATCTGCATGTCAATTAATTCGCCTGCCACATAAATTGCTGTAAAAATCGTATAGCATACATAACCCAATGTAATTCCAACTATAAATTCTCTAAGCACCAAAGCTGCAAATTCATAAATGTTACTGATATTGATATTCTGAATACTTATGGTGTTCACAAGTATTAAAGCCAACATAAAGGAAAAGCCAATTTTCAAATTCCTAGGAATATTGGTTCTGTTGAAAACAGGAGCTATAACAAAAAGTCCTGTCATTCTCACGAAAATCAATAAGAATATTTCTATACCGTTTACCAAAATTCCTTCCGTAAAATACAATTTTATCCCCCACAAACTCTATTTTGTCATCTGATAAATTGGTTAATGTTCAAGTAAATACTCTGAGTATATTCCATCAACACTTTTAACATCCATGGTCCGAAAATAGCTATTCCCAAGAGTACAGCCAAAATCTTCGGTATAAATGTCAGAGTTTGCTCATGAATTTGAGTTGTAGCTTGAAAGATACTTATCGCCAGGCCTACAATCAAACTCAATCCAAGCATTGGAGTTGCCACATATATAACTGTCATTATAGACCTTTGAGCCAAGTCAATTACTGTACCCTGATCCATTTTTAATCCCCCAGACTTTTAAAATAAAATCTTTGCCAAAAATTTAAGTGACAAAGCTGTTTACAATCATTTGTGTGAGAAGGTTCCAACCACCCACCATTATAAAAAGAAGTACTTTAAAGGGTAGAGAGATCATAATCGGTGAAAGCATCATCATACCCATTGACATCAAAGTACTTGAAACAACAAGATCTATTACAAGAAAAGGTAAATATATTAAAAATCCCATTTTAAACGCAGTTGTCAGTTCACTTATTAGGAAAGCGGGAATTATAATAGTCAACGGCAAGTTCGGCACCTCTTCTTCCGGAACTGGCGTTTTAGTGCCGGAAAGTGACACAAACAAAGCCAAGTCCTTCTTCTCAGTATACTTCAACATAAAGGTTTTTATGGTTTTTGCCGATCTTTCGAAAGCCACCTGCTGGGTTATTTCTTTATTTGCATAGGGTTTATACGCTGTCTCATTAATTTCACTGATTACCGGACTCATTATAAATAAGGTTAAAAACAAAGCTAGCCCAATCAACACTTGATTCGGCGGCATCTGCTGTGTTCCTATGGCATTTCTGAAAAATGAGAGGACAATAATAATTCTTGTAAAACTTGTCATCATTATCAGTATGGACGGTGCCAACGACAATACAGTCAGAAGCAGTAATACCTGTATACTTGCAGTAACATCTTCCGGATTATCGGAAGTACCTACCGTCACATTAACTTTAGGCAATGCCAAATCAGGCTCTGCGTATACATTTACAGCCATAGATATCAAAACTATTAATAATATTGTCACAGCTAAAATAATTTTAATCTTGTTTTTCATTGGTGTTTTCATCTCCGCCGGCAGCACAACGCTTATCTTTTTGTGATGTTATGGTTCTTAATTTCTCAATATTTTGTTGAAAGTTATTTTTATTATTGGCTCTATCTTCCTCGGATTTTGGATTCTTCACAAAACCTTGCCTGCCTTTAAAATTGTGAATGTACCTTTCAAATATTTCTTTAAAAGCAAAAGTATTGGAACTTTCTAAACCTTCCTCCTCAGGATAACTGTCAATTTGAACTTTTGATAAAAGTTGAATATTTTTCCCCGAAACGGAAATCAACACAAACTCTTCTCCAACTTTTACCAGATGCAATCTGCCTTCGATCCCGAGACTTACTGTTTCTATTATATTAATATACTTGCCTTTCATGGCTCTTCCCGATTTGCTGCCTATAAACTTGGTAGTTATATAAGCCAGAAAAATTATTGAACCGAAGACAATAATAAATACAAAGAAACTTATAAGCATATCAACAAAACTGCCCATTTGATTCTCCTTGTCCAACTCTACCGTCTGCGAGTTTTTAATATTGACTTCTATTTACATTCATTCATCTTTAACCCAAAACTTTCTTAACAGCTTCCACAACTCTTTCAGCTTGGAAAGGCTTAACAATAAAGTCCCTTGCCCCGGCTTGGATTGACTCGATAACCATAGCCTGTTGTCCCATTGCGGAACACATTATTATTTTGGATTCAGAATCAATTTTCTTTATTTCCCTAACGGCAGCTATTCCGTCAACTTCCGGCATGGTTATATCCATAATTACCAGATCGGGATTCAGTTCCTTGAATTTATCGATTGCCCGTGCACCGTTTTCAGCCTCACCGGCTATTTCATATCCGTTTTTTGTGAGGATATCTTTAATCATCATTCTCATAAAAGCTGCATCGTCAACAATCAGAATTTTCTTACCCATTATATATCCCTCTCCTTATTATAGTCTGTGCTATACGGTGTAACTCTTAGAAAACACTTCTAAGAGACATTAGAAATCCTAAAGTCTCTTAGAAGGATGTATGATATCTGTTATTCTTACACCAAAACTTTCATCTATTACAACTACTTCACCTTTTGCTATTACTTTACCGTTTACCAGTATATCTACAGGTTCACCGGCAAGTTTGTCGAGTTCGATTATTGAACCCGGGCCTAACTCCAATACTTCCCTTATCAACTTGTTTGTCCTTCCCAACTCAACAGTAACCTGTAAAGGAACATCCATGATAAGTCCGATATTCTTTTTTTCAATGGATACCATTCCATCATCAAAAGCTTGAAACTGAGCCGTTTGAACATTAATCGGTTCTCTGATTCTTCCCTGGGCCTGTTGTCCGTAATACTGTTGGTCCATAGCCTGATGAGTTTGGTAATATTGCTGTTCTTGATATTGTGGCTGATACTGTTGCTGTTGCTGAGTATTGTTTTGAGGCTGTTCAGCTTTTTGGGCTGAGACATTGCTCTGAGCCGGATTAGTATTTTCGGAATTTGATTTCATCAGATTCTCCACCAACAACTTGGCAAAGTTTAAAGGTATCAATTGCATAATCTCACTATCTACCAGTTCACCAATCACCATCTTGAACGCAACTTTTACCAATCTGTCTCCTGATCCAAATACCTTGTCAGAATTTTCGTCCGTAGCCATGCAAAAAGCTTTCGGTGGCGATATATCCACTTTTTTCGCGAATATTGACGACATAGATGTTGCTGCCGATCCTATCATTTGATTCATTGCTTCACCGATAGCACTTAAATGTAGGTCGGTAAGTTCTCCTGAAGTATTGCTTCCATCACCGCCCATCATGAGATCGGTAATTATCTTTGCATCGTTCTCTTTTAATAAAAGAAGATTTATACCGTTCAATCCTTCTGTGTACTCAACTTTTACCGCTACATAACCTGTAGAGGACTGTTGGTAAACCTCACTCCATGAGCAAATAGTAACTTGAGGAGTAGTAATCATGACTTTGTGTCCAAGTAATGCGTAAAGCGTAGTGGCCGATGTACCCATGCTTATGTTGCCTATTTCTCCAAGGGCATCTATTTCCTGATTGGAAAGTTCATCGTTTTCAACTACATTTGCATTATTTACATCACTAGAACTTGATCCGCCGTTTAATAAAGCATCAATTTCTTCTTGTGATAACATGTCTCCCATACTACTCTTCCTCCTCTCCTTTAACAATTTCATTTACCTTAATGGCAACCTTGTTTCTTTTTACTCCGGGAGTTCCATAGAATTTTAAGAGGTCACCAACCAATATTTCAAGATTACCGTTTATATTGGAATCCAAAGGTATTACATCGCCTGTCTGCAAACCCAACAAATCATTTACCAGTAATGTTGTTTTACCTAAAATTGCTTTGACAGGCACCTTGGTGTTTTCAATTTTTTGCTCGATAGTATCCCTATTTTCATTGTTTTTTTCCTTTTCACTTTTTGAAAACCAAAATTTTGTACTAAGCTTTGGAACGATAGGTTCAACTACCATATGCGGTATGCAAATGTTGATCATTCCCTCAACTTCGCCTATTTTCGCACTTAATGTTATCAATGCCACCATTTCGTTTGCTGATATTATTTGGGCAAATTGAGCGTTGGTTTCAATTTTCTCCAACCGCGGCTTTATTGGAATTACATTCTCCCAGGGCTCTCTCATAAGGTTCAGAACTTGAACAATAATTCTTTCAATTATAGCCAGTTCCACCTCTGTAAATTCCCTGATTCTATCCATCGGATATCCTTTTCCGCCAAGTATTCTGTCAATAATAACATAAGCTATCGGTGGAGCCATCTCGAAAATAATCGATCCGGATAATGGAGAAAAATCAACAATAGCCAGTACAGCCGGATTTGATATTGAGTTATTGAATTCATAATAAGCAATGGCCTCAACTGAAATAACTTGAACTTGGACTAAAGTTCTTAAGTAACCGGATAAAAAGTTTGTCATCAGCCTTGCATAGTTGTCATGTATGATATTTAGAGTCTTTATATGATCCTTTGCAAACTTACTTGGTCTTCTAAAATCATGATTCCTTATTTTTCTTTCTTCCGGTGCCGTTGATATATTCTGTACATCCAGTTCTCCAGTATTCAGTGCTTTCAACAGTTCATCTATTTCACTTTGCGATAGAATCTCACCCATAAAAACACCTCCTACTGATAGAACCAGTAATCAAATATGACACTGTAAACCAAATCGCCGTCTTTTTCTTCATTTTGCATAAGGTGTTCGTTCATCATTTTCTTAAGATCTGCTCTTGCTTTTTCTTTAGCTTCAGGTTTTCTTACATCATCAAGGGTCAAACTTTGGAAGTATGTACCTACTATTTCCGAAAGCTTGCTCTTGTTTGCCTGTATTTTTGCAGTAGTATCCTTTATGCCGTCAAACTTTACAAAATACTGAATTTGAACATTTACCAAAATAACATGGATAGTTTTATCCTTGTCTGTGGTTTTCAAATTAAAGGCAGTATTGCTGTCAAACATCCTCTCCAAAGTTAACTCACTGTCTTTAGGAACAGTTATTTGCTTACGTTCAGCAGCCTTACCGGTTGAACTGCCACCCGCAAAAAATATATAACCTGATAAAAGTGCTAAAGCTAATGAAAGAAATGCCACTACACAGATAAGAATGACAAAACTACTGCTTTTGCTATCCAAATTATATGCCCCCTTTATACGAAATTATTATTAAATCGGGCACAGCTATAAGATTACTGGTTTAGAATACCGGGCAAGGCAAAAAACAGCCCTAGTTTCATAGGCATGCTGTGCAAAGTAAAACCATCAGCCTATACAACAAACATGTCGCATATCTCATCTCGGAAGTATAACAGCTTCCAAGCATAATTAACATTATTATGCAGCACAACAAAAAGCTGTAAAACAATAAAAATGCTAATTATTTTTGAAACAGCAACTGCAATGTTTTTAGTCACCCTATTAAATGTAATTTGTACAGAACTCCCAATAGATCAGTTAATTAATAGACAATAAATCACGGAAAATTTTTCTCTTATATTCTATTACCTTGTTGACTACTTCATCAGCCCTCTCGGCAACAACAAATTTCTTGCCGTTGGTTGTTGAAATAACAGTATCAGGTGTTTCTTCAAGACTTTCGATGAACTCGCAATTTAAGATAAACTTGACTCCATTTAATCTAGTTAATTCAATCATAATATTTTTACCTCAAAAACTCAATAGTAAATTTTATTTTTTATTAAAATTTATGTTATTTTTTGAAGTAGCCTTCTGTTGAAATTTTACATAACATCTCAATATTTAACTACTATTATTCTTCATAAGTTACAAATTTTCCTCTTTATATTTCAAATTTTTTATAAAAATATTTACCAAGTACGATTATTTTGACAATTTTGTTATTTGCTAAAGAAGGTGCAATACGCTCAAATACCGGTGTTTGGACTTTTTCGTATATTCTAAAAAAGTTTGTCATAAAAACAAACTTTTTTAGAATATACTTGGATAATATGCGATCCATACCCTGAATCTTTTAGAATACTGACCGCTATTTATCTAAATTACCTTTTTAAGTTAACCAATTCTTGCAGCATTTCATCCGAAGTTGTTATAATTCTGCTGTTAGCCTGGAATCCTCTCTGGGTAACAATCATCTCGGTAAATTCATAAGACAGGTCAACATTAGACATTTCAAGAGTACCGGGATTCAAAGTACCGACACCTTCAGTACCTGCTCTGACAGCTTTTTTGAAATCGCCGGAGTTTGTCGTAGGTGTGTATAGGTTTTCTCCGGATTTTAAAAGACCTGCAGGATTGTCAAATTTCGCTAGAGCTATTAATCCCAGAGGTTGCTGCTGTCCGTTACTGTATATTCCTGTGATAACTCCGTCAGGACCGATACTGAAATTTATCAGTGAACCGGAAGTATACCCGTCAATACTTGTGACTTTTGCAGAACTGTCGGCAGCATACATTGTCAGTTTCGAAAAATCCAATTGCATTTCAATTTCCTCAGAACCGGCCTCAGGTGGTGGAATTATTGTGATTGAAGGCTTAATGTCCGTAGTTGGGTCTATTTTTCCTGATGTGTCAAAATCAAAAGTGCCGGATGCAGTACCTCCCATACTAATGCCACTTCCTGGAGTAGCTTCCCATTGCCATGTTGTTCCGTCAGCACCTGAAGCTGTTTTCCAGAAGTTTAAATTTATAGTATAGGAATTTCCCAAAGAATCGTAAACTGTCATCGGTATAATGAATTGTACGTTATCAGGATCTGCAGTTACAGCAGGGTTTGAAGCGTCCAGGTTGCCGGCTAAAACTGCAAAGGTGGTCGCTTTAGCAGCAATGGTTCTCTTATTCTTGTTTGTATCGTCCTCATATATGTTTATAGGCTCAATATCTGCTTCGGTATCAAAAACATAAGTACCGTCGGGCTGTCTTGAATATACCTGCCAACCGTATACGTTTAGCCCACCGCCGGTTACCAGGTTTCCGGCTTTGTCAATTCCGAAATTTCCTGCCCTTGTGAAACGGAATGTATCTGCAGTTCCACCTTTTACAATGAAGAATCCGTCACCCTCTATGGCAAGGTCGGTAGGATTGTCGGTCCTCTGTGTACTACCGTTTGTCATTATAGTGTCAATGGTACTGACATTGATACCCAAACCCACCTGCATTGGATTGGTTCCGCCTCTGCCGGTAAGAGGATCCGGTGCACTTGCTCCTTGTAATGTCTGGCTGAATACTTGTTCGAAGGTTACCCTACCGGACTTGAATGCTACTGTATTTACATTGGAAATATTATTACCTATTACATCCATTTTGGTTTGATGGGCACGCAAACCTGAAACACCTGAAAACATTGATCTCATCATATTAAATCGACCTCCTTGAAGACTATTCCTTCTGTCAATCCGGAATAGATAGCCTCCCGAAAGGGTCCGGCTATTACTGAATTTTTAACATCAAACTAGATTTTTTGATTTGGTTTGCAAAAAGTTATGTGAATACAGCTCCGTCAATATTGGTAAATACATTCTCCTTTAGCTCGTTGCTCCTTACTGCAGTTATAACCGTCCTGTTTTTAACATTTACAACCAAGGCTATGTCGTCCATCATCACCAGCGAATCCTTTACACCTTTTTGTTCCGCCTTGTCCAAAGCTTTTGAAATTTTCTGCTTCTGAACATCAGTAATTTTTATATTTCTGCTTTCTAGCCGCATTTGTGCATGTTTTGAAAACTTTAACTCGGAAGTTTTACTGATTTGTTCCTTCAAAATACTGTCAAAACTGCTCTGGACCGGTTCCTTGTTCTTGTTGACAACAGTACTGTTCGGCTTGTTTTCCGATACCCTGTTTAGGTGGTTATATATGCTGTTATTTATTATCATTGTCTCACCTCCATAAAGCAATTATGAAAAAGATGTAGGTCGATTAAGTTTTAAGTCTCATCATTTGTAACATCTTCCACACTATTGCCTTTCTCCTCAGTATCGCTTTTTGCCTTTACCTCCTTGATGCTTATAATGCTGTCAACCGGAACCCTGACACCATCTAAGACTGCAGTTATTCTTCCGTTGGAATTAACATTGAAATCTTTAAGGATTGCTTTAACCGGTACTTCTTGGCCCGACTCATCGGTTACAACAACCGATACCTCTTGGTCTATGTTGTTGGATAGATAGTTTTCAATATAACTCGGATTGGAAGAGTTATAATTGTTATTTACGGCAATGACGTTAACTGTAACACCATCCATCACAGCATAATTCTCATAAGACCCTTTAATTACCTCTTTAACAACTCCGTTAACTCTGACAATAGCCTGGGTATTGGAATCATAGACAAATCCTTGGCAATTGTATCCTATAAAGCCTGTATATTCGGATAGATTAGAAGTATTATATCCATTTTCCACGTTTGCAACTTCCAATACATTGTCCACAGGAATATCATAGCCGTTTACAACTACAAATGCTTTACCGCTTTTCATTTTGACACTTGCCACTTCGCCTACTATGGAATTCATGCTTCCAGAATCGTCAGAGAGGTTTGCACTGACCAATTTTCCAATCATACCGAAGGCTTTTGTAGCCGAATAGCTGCTGTTCAAATTCTGCATTTGCTCCAAAGCACTAAATTGGGCCATTTGTGCAATGAACTGGGTATCATCCTGGGGATTCAAAGGATCCTGATATTGAAGTTGTGTAACCAAAAGATTTATAAATTCGTCTTTACCCAATTCACCGGTATTTCTTTTAGTCTTTTTGGAGCCTGTGGTCTCTTCAATAATTTGCTCTATTGTTTTTTGAGAATATACCGAATTTACACTCATTATTTCCCTCCTTCCTTTCAAGTACTCCGAATTGCTTAAGGTAAACCGCTAAGCCGTCAAGTTTATTGTGCTGGTGTTTTCCATGTAGGGATTCAGCCTTTGTTGGTTTTCTTCCATTGCAGATACTCCAACAGCTGTTATCTTTTCCCCTCTTCTTTCCCTTCTGCTGTTTTGCGAATAGTTACCGTCTTCGTCAAAACCTTTTTTGGAATCTTGTCTAACCGATACACTGAAATCCTGTATCGAAAAACCTTGTCTGGAAAGGGATTCCTTAAGGTTATCCATATTTGATTCGATAGCGGCCTTAACTTGTTCATTTTCCGCTATGAATTTGGCAACTACAGCACCTCTTTCGGTAACAACTCTAAGGGACAGTTTTCCGAGATGGTCAGGTTTTAAGTCGATTACCATTTCGCTCTTCTCATTGGTCAATACAACCTTTGCCTTTTCAACAATCTGGCCGATTATTTCCTCGCCGGATACTTTAACTTCACTTTGTACCGTAGATACCTCCTCAGTTCTATTAACCCCGACCTGCTGAGTATTCATAAAATTTACAAAATCATTCGGCTTTAGGTTTTGAACTTTATTGCCCATTTCATAATCTTTCACACTGTCTTCGGTTTTTGGCGTATCTACATCATTGGAAGTGCTTTCTTTTTCGTCCGATTTGGAAGAAACGGTTATTTCGGGTTCTATACCGTCTTCGGTATCTGTGACAGGCAATTCCTCCAACTCATCTTCTTGACCTACAGAATTTGTTTTGACTGTTGTAAGCTCTCTAATCTTGCTTGAAATAGCTTCAAAAACTGCTTCGGGTTCATTCTCCATCCGGTTTTCCAATTTGTCCAACGATTCTTTCAGCTTATCACCCAACTCAGTTGTATTTCCAAACGGGAGTTCCTGTCTCAAATCCACCACTTGGACCTTAACATCCTCAAGCTTAATCCAACCCTCTTTATTTAAGTTCTTTCCATCGTAAATGCCCTGCAAATCATCCATAAGACTTTTTGCTTCCTTTACAATGAAATCGGTTATTTTCGTGAGAGTTGCCTCTTGCTCGGTGCTAAGTCCCAAGAGCTTGGATATTCTTTGAGAAATTTCAAGCGTATTGGCTTCCTCGGTCAAATCTGTCGAACTTAAGCCAAGCAAAGCCAAAATCTTTCTCAGCTCTTCAACACTAATATTCAGTACTCCAGCTAAGCTTTCCTCAATAATAGCTTCTTCACTAACAGTTTCCTTCTTGGCTTTTACATATTTACTTTTTTTGTCGTTAGAGCCTATTTCCTTCTCTGAAGTTACTTGCCCGTCTTTCCCGGTAATATCCTTAAATTTCTTTATTTTATTGTCTCCTTCAGGTTTACCGGCCTTAGAATCCGACCCGATACTTCTGTCAATCCCATTCCCGGTATTAATATTGATTTTTCTCTGATTGGTTATATCGCTCTTTACTGATGTGTTTTTTTCTACGACAGAATTTAGTGTATTGATAAAATCGGGAGAATTTTTAGAATTGACCATTTCTTTCTTTTTGGTATCGGTAAATACTCCGGCTGATTTACCCAAAAAGTTTACAATAAAACTTTTGTCCATCATTGTTTTCACCTCCTTGTACAATTAATATTGTATTAAATCAGTGACCGAAGCCACTGTTCGACCCATTAAAATTCATTGTTAACATAACACTTCAAACTTCATTCTTTTCTAAACATCAAGCAC
>Ga0134093_1000907_pt1 | contig 32484 bp, 30 predicted proteins | sample 4_1taG_FD_94452 | JGI IMG/M metagenome (GOLD analysis project Ga0134093, IMG submission 94452) | Switchgrass degrading microbial communities from high solid loading bioreactors in New Hampshire, USA - 4_13_20_68_A1 metaG | ecosystem: Engineered > Bioreactor > Semi-continuous > Anaerobic >...
CGCGCTGGCTGCGCATGCTGCTCAGTCATACCTTTGCCGTTCTACTCGCCCAGCAAGCGGGCTTGGACTCACCGCTCCAATTCGCCCGCCTGCTGGACGATTAAACTTGTACATCGGGTTAGCAGTTAGCCAAAAGCAGGGCGTGTAAACCTCACCCCTGGCCCCTCTCCGTAAACGGAGAGGGGAAAAGGGGCCGGGGGTAAAGGGGTGAGGTTCTAAGAGCAGCGGTTAGCCAAGAACAGGCGAGGGTGCGTTGGGCGTCGAGGAACGCTTTTCCCTACTCACTACTCCCCATCCCCCGCCCGCATTTTTCCTGAAATTCCCCACGGTAGACCGATTTTCTGTTAAGATTTACTTAATCTGGGGAAGTCAGGGGCAAGGGGGGTTGGAGCCGGGTATGACCTACTCAGTGCTGATCGTCGACGACGATCAACAAGTTCGGACGATGTATCGCCTGGTGCTGGAGCGCCACGGCTATCTGGTCAGCGAAGCGTCGAACGGCGCAGAAGCGCTCCGCACGCTGCTCAATCAGACGCCTGACGTGATCCTGCTGGACATTCTGATGCCGATGCTGGGGGGCGAGGCGGTGCTCCAACGCATCCGGCAGATGCCCTCGCTCCAGAACACCAAAGTCCTCGTCGTCACCGCCTATCCCCGCTTCCAGAAGACCACCAACCTCGAACACGTCGACCGCTTCCTGGTCAAGCCAATCCTGCCCTCGGATCTGGTCCAGACCATCGCGGATGTGCTCGCACAGGACAGCACCGAGCCGGAAGACGAGTGGTAGCCTCGACCGCGCCGCGCACTGGTCCGCCGCCTGCCCGCGCGCTACAATCATGCGCCGTGTGCCAACATGCTTTGTCTCACGTCCTTTGAAAGGGTTTGATAAGGATGTTTGACAGTCTCGATGCACGTCTGCTTCAATGGCTCGATGCAGGCGGCACGGCGCTCGAAGCGGTGATCGCCGAAGAAGCGCAAAACCGCCTGGACCATTATCCGGCGATCCAGCGCGCGTTGGAGCCGCGCCCCATCGACCTGCGCGAACTGGCAGCCACGGTGAGCAAGTGCTGGGTGCTCGACCGCTGGAAGCAGATGCGCTTTAGCGCGTTCGCTCAGAAGGGCGATTTCGCGCGCGAAACGATCGCCTGGCTGCTGGACGAGCTGCCGGAGCATCCGGCGGACGCCGCGCGCCATATTGACGAGTTCATCGAACAAGCGGTTGTTGCCGGGTTCCAGAATTCAGACGGCAGGCCCGACCGCCCAGGCGCCGCGACGCTCGCCAGCTTGCTGCTGACAGCCGCGTACCCGGCGCGCTTTGTGGACTATCCCTCAACGACACGATGGCGACGGTTCCTGGCACGCTTCGGCTGCGAGATGCCGGACCTGGACAGCTATGGCGAGCGCCTGCTGTGGGTCAGCGACTTTGCCTCGACCTGGGCCAAACAACCGCCGTTCCGCCTGCTCGCAACGCTGCACGAGCCGCTGTGGGTGATCAGCGGTCTGTGCTGGGCAAGTGGCCGTACCGATCATCTGACCGACGAGGATTAGAAAACGACCGCCCGCCTGCGCGCGGTTTTCGCCGCGCTGATCCCGCTGATCATCTTGCTCGCCGCGTGTGGAGAGAGCGCGTCGCCCGATCCGACCGAAGCGGTGCCGTCCGGTCCGCCGAGCGCCGTGATCGCGGTCGAGCGCGCGATCGTCTTTCCGCAGCCCGATCGCAGCGCCGAGCCGCTGACGTACCTGTTCGAGCGCGAGCAGGTGCCGGTACATGGGCGCAGCGCAGATGGCGCATTCCTGGCCGTGACCGTGGATGGGCGCGAGGGGTGGATCCTCGCCGCGCAGGCCGATCTGGCGGGCGACCCGGCGGCGCTCGAGGTAATCGAGCCGGACGAAGTCGCCGCTGCGTCCACGCCCACCGTCGAGCCGTCGCCCGGCGTGACGCCGGAAGCAACATCGGAAGCCACACCAGACGCTTCCCCAACCGCCCCGCCAACGGCAACTCGCACGCCGCGCCCCACGCTGACGCCTGAGGACGCCACGCCCGCGCCGCTCACGCCGACCGCTCGCCCCACCAGCGCCGCGATCGAGCCGCCCAAGGCCGCCACGCCGACGCAGGCGCGGATTTTCCCTGGCACGCCCCCGCCTCTGACGCTCGAATTACCGGCAGGGTGGCAGTCGGCGCATATCCTGCTGCCGTTCCGCACGCCGATGTCGGTCAGCGAGGTGCCGATGTCGCTTTACGAGGGCACGTTGCCGGGCGGCGCCAGCGGGCATCTGTTCCTGTTCTGGGGCTTCCCGAACGTCACCGGGCCGAGCGGCGAGATCGATCTGTGGACCGACGCGCTGCAAATCCTGCGCGGTTCCTTGATCGATCCATCGTGCAACCTGGGGATCGACCTGGAGCCGAAGACGTACACCGTCGGCGGGCACGAGGCGGTGGGGACGCTGTTCTCGGCGGTGGACTGCGAAGGCGAGCCGGACACGGCCGGGTTCTTCGCCGCGCTGCGCATCGAAGGCGGGAACTACGCGTTCTTCTTTACGGTCGAGCCACCGGGCGCATTTGCCGATCAGTTCCCCGCGCTGCGCGAGGTGCTGACGAGCGTGCGCTTTGAGGCAGGAAACTAGCGATTAGCCATCAGCGGTTAGCTCAAAGCAAGCGCATTTCGTTGGCGAGCGAAACCTCACCCCTGGCCCCTCTCCATAAATGGAGAGGGGCCAGGGGCTGGGGGTTAAGGGGTGAGGTTTTCCAGCGTTCGATAACTCGCATAGAGGCTAACCGCTTAGCGATTCCACGCTTGGCACGGGCGCGGCCGGTCGTTATACTGGTGCCGCACACGGGAAAGCGAACGGACTGAGGGCATCATTTGGGCCGCAACCTCGAACATCTGCTGGTGATCGACCTGGAATCGACCTGTTGGGAGGGTGCACCGCCAGACGATCAGGAGCCGGAGATTATTGAGATTGGCGTGTGCGTGCTGGACACGCGCAGCGGCAAGCGAGTGTCGCGCGAGAGCATTCTCGTGCAGCCGGAGCGGTCAGTCGTCAGCCCGTTTTGCGCGCAGTTGACGACGCTCAGCCCGGACGAGGTGGCGCACGGCGTTCCGTTCGCGCGGGCTTGCGCGATCCTGCGACGCAAGTACAGCGGTCCCCGGCGGATGTGGGCCAGCTACGGCGACGACGACCGCCGCATGTTCGAGCGACAGTGTCAGGCGCGCGGCGTGCCGCACCCCCTGAGCGCGCAGCACATCAACATCAAGAGCCTGTTCGCGCTGTTGCACGGGCTGGACTACGAGATCGGCCTGCTGCCCGCGCTGGAGATGGCGGGCGTGCCGGTCGAAGGGACGCACCATCGCGGCGTGGATGACGCGTGGAACGCGGCCGGTCTGCTGGCGAGCCTGCTGATCCGCTGGCAGGCGGCGCTGGCCGAACCGCGCACTCCGCTGCTGGAAACACCGTAGCCGCGCGAAATGGCGCGCGAATGAAAGCTGTGTACGCATGACCTTCGCACTTAAGAAACACCGCGCTCGTCCCGCACTGTTGGGGCTGATTCTGGCCGGGTTGATCGTCATCGGACTGGCGCAGAGCGCGCGTCCAGTGGCCGCGCAAGGCGAGCCGCGTCAGGGTGGCGCGGTGGTGTCGCTCAACGGGCAGTGGATCCGCCAGGGACACGCCGGGTTCGTCACAGTGCAGGGCGAAAACATCGCGGACGTGCGGGCCATCTTCCAGGGGCGACTCTATAACTTTTACCGGCAGGGTGGCCGCTATGTCACCCTGCTATCAGTCGAACTCGGGACCGACGTCGGCGATCAGCCGCTCGACGTGATCGTGCGCTACACCGACGGCACCGCCGAGCAGTTGACGTCGGTCGTGCCGGTCAACTGGGGGAACTACGCCAGCGGCAGTGTGATCCTGCCCTCGTCGCTGTTCCCGTTGCTCGATCCGGAAGTCAACCGCGCCGAAGACGAGAAGATGACCAACATCATCAGCCGCTTCACGCCCGAGCGGTACTGGTCCGGCGGGTTCGTCCAGCCGAACCCCGGCGAGATCGTCGGCTATTTCGGCGCGACGCGGCTCTACAACGAGAGTTACTGGTACACGCATACCGGGCTCGACACGGCCATGCCGGAAGGCACGCCGGTCACCGCAGCGGCGAACGGGCGTGTGATCCTGGCCGAGCCGCTGCCGATTCGCGGCACGTACGTCCTGATCGATCACGGCTGGGGCGTCTACACTGGCTACGCGCACCTTACGCAGCGACTGGTCGTGCCGGGGCAGTGGGTCCGCCAGGGCGACGTGATCGGGCTGAGCGGCAACACCGGTCGCAGCACCGGTCCGCATCTGCACTGGGAAGTCGCCGTCGGCGGCGTGTGGGTCGAGCCGCAGGCGTTTTTGGAACTGGGTCTGACGGTCGAATAGCCGCTTTCGCTACGACATTTTTACGTTTTCGGCTTGTCTTATAGCCCTGTCACCCATACAATAGTACAAGTTCTGAGGGGCGGATGCCACCGGCCTTAACTTCGACCGCAGGGATGGGCCGTACACCGCACCATCCCACATCCCCCGTCATACTGAGAAAGTGAACTCATGAAACCCTGGCACGTGCTGTCGAATACCGTCCTGCTCGACTGCTCGCCGTGGCTGCGTGTCTTCCGCGAGCACGTCCGCCTGCCAAACGGCGTCGAGCTGCCGGACTATTACCGGATCGAAATGCCCGATTGGGCGCAAGTCTTCGCCGTCACCGAGGACGGGCGCGTGCCGATGGTGCGCCACTACAAGCACGGCCCCCGCGAAACGTCGCTGGAGCTTCCGGCGGGCTACATCGATCCGGGCGAGTCGCCAGCCGAGGCGGCGCGCCGCGAGCTGCTCGAAGAAACCGGCCTCGTCGCTGACGAATGGCGCTCGCTTGGGGAATATTTCGTCGACGGCAACCGGGGCTGTGGCGCGACGCACATCTTCCTGGCGCGTGGCGCTCGGCAGGTCAGCGCGCCGCACCTTGAAGCGTCCGAGGTGATGGAACAGCAGTTGCTGTCGCTGGACGAGGTCCGCGCGGCGTGGCTCGGCGGCACGTTCCGCAACGCGGGCACGCTCGGCGCGGTCGGGCTGGCGCTGGCGGTGTTGGAGAGCGATCGGTGACCCTTCTCTCGACCGAAGTGCGGGCCGCGCGCGCCGCGGATTTGCCGGGGATCGCCGCCGTGCTCGAAGACGCGTTCAGTGACAAGATGCGCGTGATCTTCGGCCAGCCGCAGGAAGTCCGCGCCGCACTCGAAGCGCTGTATCAGGGCCCGGTCATGCGCGGCTATGACGGGATTTTGGTGGCGGAGCGCGCCGGGCGGATCGTCGGCACGCTGCTGATCGAGCCGATGCAATACACCGAAGCGGAAATGGACGCGTTCGAGCGTTTTTCGGTGCGCGAGCTGGGCCTGCTGCGGACGCTGCGCGCGTCGTTCATGCTGTGGGTGATCGGCCTCAACCACACGCCGAAGCCGGGCGAAGCCTATATCAGCGACCTGGGCGTAGCGGCAGACTGTCGCGGCGAGGGCATCGGCAGGCTGTTGATCGAAAGCGCCGAAGCGTGGGCGCGCCGCCGCCAGCGCGAGCGTTTGACGCTGTGGGTGGCCGAGTCCAACGAAGGCGCGCGCGCTTTGTACGAGAAGACCGGCTTCACCACGGTGCGAACGCGTCGCAGCCTGCTGACGCGCCTGTTTTTCGGGATCGCGCAGTGGCAGTTTATGGAGAAGCGGCTGGCTGAGCCACCGGTATGATCGACCTTGGGAAAGGGGATGGAAACGCGCCATGGACCCTGAACGCCTCGATCAACTCCAAAATCCCGACCCGGCGGTGCGCCGCGAGGCGATTATCGCGTTGGGCCGGTCGAAAGACCTCGCCGCGCTGCCTGAACTGGCAAAAGTCTACAAGAACGATCCCGTCCCAGAGTTAAGAGAGTTAGCGCGACAGGCCGGGCGCTATATCCAGCAAGAAAACCGCCCCGCTCCCGAGCCGCCATCCCCGCCGCCAGATTTCGAGCCGGAACCAGCATCCGACGACACGCCCACGCCCGTAACGCCGGTCGCCACGACGCCCACCCCGCCGCCCGCGATCACCGAGGCGGACGTCCGGCGCGGGCAGTCGCACTATCGCGCGGCGCGCAATCTGCACGAAGCAGGCGAGCAAGCGCGCGCGATCAAGGAGCTGGCGCTGGCTCTGCATGCCGATCCAGGGCTGGCGCACGAGCCGGTCTTCGTGACGCTGGCGAGCCAGGTGCTCGGCGTGCCGCCACGCGCGGCGATCCGCACGCTGCTCGATCCAGAGCGGCGGCAGGCGGCGTATGGCGTGGCGGTCGCGGCGAAGCGCTGGCGCTACGCCCGCCGCCGGGGATGCGCGGTCGTCCCGATCCTGGCCGGGCTGGCGCTGTTCCTCGCGATTGTGGCGCTGGGGCTGGCGATCTGGTGGACCATCGACCCCGACACGATCGACGGCCTGCGTCACCGCTACACCGTCTGGCGGCTGACGCAAGACGAGCGCAGCCTGCCCGGCGGGCGCACCTATTACCTGTACGAGCCATCCGGCATGATCCCGAATAGCGGCTGGTCGGTGATCGTGGCGCTGCACGGCGGCGGCGCGACGGGCGAGGACATGCTTACGCGGGAGTTGATGGACCTGGCGGACAACGAGCGGGCGCTGCTCGTCGCGCCCAACCTCGACAGCCTGAGCGCGTTCTCCATCATGAGTCCGTCCGCCGGAGCGATTGAAGACCTCAGCGCGATCGTGACGCACATCCGCGAGGCATATGCCGTCACTCCGGGCGGCGTGGTGCTTTACGGCTACGACCAGGGCGCGCGGCTGGCGACAGCCTTCCTGGCAGCGCATCCCGAGCAGGTGTATGCGGTGGTGGCGGAGTCACCACCGGGGGTGGTCGTGCCGGAGCCGACCGAGGATGAAGGCGTGCCGACTCCGCCGCTGACTATCGTCTTCGGCGAGGCCGACGCCATGGCGCAGACGACGCAGCCGGAGATCGAGGCGCTGCAGGAACAGGGCTATCAGGTTGAGGTGATCGTCGTGCCGGGGCAGGCGCGCGATATGTCGCGCGAGGGGCAGCGCGCGCTGCGCCGCTATCTGGGGACGATCCGCTCCGGCTAAGGGGCGCTGTCCCACCTATTCGCTCGCACGCGTGGCGGGCCGGTGATTTGCCGCGCCCGCCGCAATTCTGTTTATCTGGTAAGTTGTCGCAATGAATGGTTGTGTCCTCATCAACATCAACACTCTGCCCGCAGCCACACGCCTGTCGAGCCTTGCGCCCGCGTCCCGCCCTTTGCTCTTGGCTCACCGCTAACTGCTAACCGCTAATCGCTCCCTATGCGCGTCGCCCTGTTTACGGAAACCTTTCTGCCGAAAGTAGACGGCATCGTGACAGTGCTCGTCCTGCTGATGGATCACCTGATCGAGCGCGGAGTCGAGTTCGCCGTGGTCGCGCCGCGCATCGACGCCCGCCTGACCGAGTACAAGGGGCATCCGGTCATCAGCGTGCCGGGCGTGCGCGTCCCGTTCTATCCGGAACTGACGGTCGGCCCGCCGACGCTGCGCACGTATCGCGAGGTCCAGCGGTTCGCGCCGGACATCGCCCACTTCATTCACCCGGCGCTGATCGGCGCGGGCGGGCTGCTGATGGCAAAGCGGCTGGGCATTCCCACGCTCGCCTCGTTCCACCTCGACCTGGCGACGCTGGCGCGCTACTTCGGAGTGGGATTCCTGGGACCGGCGGTGTGGTGGTACATGCGACGGATGTTCAACGCGGCGGATTATGCGCTCGCCCCGTCGCGGCGGATGCAGCAGACGATGCTGGCGCGCGGCGTGCGCGAGGTCGGGCTGTGGCGGCGCGGCGTCGATGCGGAGTTTTTCCACCCGCGCCACCGGTCATACGCCATGCGCTGCCGCCTGAGCGACGGCCATCCCGACGACACGATCCTGCTCTACGTCGGGCGCCTGTCGTCCGAGAAGCAGATCAGCCTGATCCGCCCGGCGCTGGAGTGCGTCCCCGGCACGCGGCTGGCGATCGTGGGAGACGGACCGGCGCGCCCCCAGCTTGAAGCGGAGTTCGCCGGGCTGCCGGTCACGTTCATGGGCTATCTGAGCGGCGCTGACCTGTCCGCCGCCTACGCCAGCGCGGATATCTTCGTCTTCCCCTCGGCTATGGAGACGTTCGGGCTGGTGCTGATCGAGGCGATGGCGGCCGGGCTGCCGGTCGTCACGTCACGCGTCGGTGGGGCGGATGACCTCGTGACGCCCGGCGAAAGCGGCTATCTGTTCGACGTGGGCGACGCGCGCGGGCTGGTCGAGGGCGTGCGCGCGATTGCATCGCAGCCAGGGCAGCGCGAGGAGATGGGTCAGCGTGCTCGCAGGTTCGCCGAAACGCAGACCTGGCCCGCGATCATGGACGAGCTGATCGATTGCTACACCGACCTGATCGCGGGGCGGCGCCCGTCGCTCTGAGAGCAAAGAACAGCGAAAAGCAGCTAAAAACAGCAAGAGCGGTTGGCTGTACTTGCTGTACTTTGCTGTACTTTGCTGTTCTTAGCTGTATCTGGCTGTTCTTCGCTTCCGCCGTTGCTCTTGCCGATCGCGCGCCTACACACTACTATTACTCACGGGTGGGCGCTTTCCAGAGGAGAGAACATGCATATCGCGATTGTCGGCGCGGGCACCATGGGGGCACGGGTGGCACGGGACGTCGCGTTGCACGCCGAGCAGGTCACGCTACACGACTCAGACGACTCCAGTATGCGGCTCGCTGTGGCGCGCATCAGCCGGGCGTTGGAACAGGATCTCGCGCGCGGGGCGGTCGACCGGGCGCAAGTGCGGCGGGCGCGGCGTGTGTTTCGGCTGGCGGAAACGCTCGAGGAGTGCGCCGGGGCGGCGATCGTGATCGAAGCGGTCAGCGACGAGTTGGGGGTTAAGCAGGCCGTTTTCCACGCACTCGACGAGGTGGTAGACGGCAGCACGCTGATCGGCACGACCTCACAGGTCCATTCCATTGCGGCGCTCGCCTCGACTACGCGCCATCCCGAGCGTCTGATCGGGCTGCACTTCGCGGGAATCGGCTCTCAAACGCAGGTGGTTGAGGTGATCCGCACGCCGCGCACCAGCCCCGAGACAATCGAGCGCGCGCAAACTTTTCTGCGAGCCATCGGGAAGACGCCGCTCGTCGTGCCGGACATGCCGGGCCACGTGCTCGGCCGCATCACGCAGGCGTATACGGGCGAGGCGCTTCATCTTCTGGACGATGGCGGGCTGGACGCCGCAACCATCGACCGGCTGATGGAAGCGGCAGGCTTCGCGCTCGGCCCGTTCCGCCTGATCGATCAGCTTGGCGTGGAGCGGGTCTATAACCTCAGCCGCGCGATCTTCGACGCAACCTATTTCGCCGCGCCCTACCGGCCGCACGTGCGCCTCAAGCAGTTGATCGACGCCGGGCGCACGGGCCGCGATAAGCCCGGCTTCTACGACCGCCCTGCTGGCGCCGCGCCCGTGGAGAAGTAGGCCGCCATGCGCGTGCTGATCGTCGGAGAAGTGCCGTTTGTCGATACGCTGGCCGGGCTATGCCGCGCCCGCGACCACAAGGTCGATCTGTTCGTCGCGGACGACCTACAGGATCAGGACACGCTCGACAAAATGGTTCGCGCCGCGACGCGCTGCCAGCTTGCCATCGAGAGCCTGAATGAATCGCAGGCGGCGAAGCTGTGGCTGATCGAGGGCGTCGAGGTCAACTTACAGCGGGACGTGCCGCTGCTGGTGAGCGCTGTTTCCGCCAGCGCGACCGAGATCGCAAGCTGGACCGATCAGCCGTCGCGGGTGGTGGGCTATGGTCTGCTGCCGCCGATCGCACTCACCGAAAAGGTGGAGTTTGCGCCCGCGCTGCAAACCGATTTCGAGATCGCCGCGCGCGCCCGCCGCTTCTGGGAAGACCTCGGCTTTGAAGTCGTGCGCGTGCCGGACAGCGCCGGACTGGTCCGCCCGCGCATGGTGTGCGCGCTGATCAACGAGGCGGTGAAGCTCCTGGCGCAGACCGGCCTGCCGGTTGAGGAGCTGGACCTCGCCATGCAGAACGGGTTGAACGCGCCGCGCGGGCCGCTGTCCTGGGCGGACGAAATCGGGCTGGACGTGGTGCTCGGCACACTCGAAGGGCTGCTGCGCTATTGGGGCCACGAACGCTATCGCCCCGCGCCGCTGCTGCGCCAGAAGGTTTACGCGGGGCACCTCGGCAAAAAAACCGGTCGCGGCTTCTACAAATACGACCCTCTCCTCCCGTGACCGCACCCTTCCTCGCGGATGCCCCGAAACCCCTTGTAGGGTACAATGAGGCTGTGAGGAAGCTCGAGATTCGCTCGCTATGACCACCGAACTTCAAGCCTTCATTCAGCATCTGTTTATCGTGGGCGGCCGCGCGGTCAGTATTCCGCCGCCGGGCGCGCTGGCGGAGCTGGCTCCCCCCAAGGCCGCGCGCGCCCGCGCCGGAGATACGTTTTTCGTGCTGCTGTCGCCCGCCAGCGGAACGCACGCCTCAGCGCCGTTGCTTGAGGAACTGGCGCGCCTGGCCGCGGACGTGTATTTCGGCAGCGGCGGCGGGATCACCGGCGGCCTGCGCGAAGCGTTGAGCGCCGTCCACACGCGAGCGAGCGCTGGCTCCGTGCGGCTCAATGCGCTGGCGCTGGTGTTGCGCGACGACCAGCTTTACGCCGCGCGGGCGGGCACCGCGTTCGCGGCCCTCAGCCAGCCGGGAGAGCTACGTTTCCTGCCCGCCGACCGGCGCGATCCGCTGGAGAGCAGCCTGCCGCCGCTGGGCGCCGCCGCCGAGCCGGACATACAGCTTTCGCGCTACACGGTGACGCCGGGCGAGATGCTGCTCGCGGCGGATGAGGGGCTGTTCAACACAGCGGACGATGCAATCGGCGCGGCGCTATCCAGCGGCGATCTCGACGCGGCGATCGAGCAGTTGAAGGCGCTGTCTGAGGCGTCGCTTTCCGCCAGCGTGATGCGCTTCGCTCCAGCGACGGAGACCGGCGCCGTCCACCTGAAGCCGCGCGTCAGCCAGCGCACGCCGCAGCCGATGCCCGCCGTTGCCGCGCCCGAGCCTGCCCCGGTGGAGCGTGCCGCTCCGCGCGAGCCAGTCGAACCGGTCACGCCATTCGCCGCAGCGCCGCCCGACTTTCGCATTCGCGCCCACGAGCCGCAGGTCGACGTCCACGCCGCGCAAACCGATACGGAAACGCGCGGCCCGCTGCATCTGCCGCCCGTCGAACCTGCCGAGCTTGCCGCGACCGCTTCCCGCGCTGCCGAGAAAGTCCGCGAGACGTGGCAGAAAGCGGCAGACACCGCCGTTCCAGTGGCGCAGGAGTCGCTGGCGCGCGCGCCGGAGAAATTGAGCGCGCTCGGCGGAACGCTCAAACGCGCCGGGCGAAGCGTGCTGCGTGCCGTGCTGACCGGCCTGCTGGCGGTCTTCGACGCATTGCAGCGCGGGCTGGCCGCGATCCTGCCGGAGCCGGGCGAAGAGGGGCGCCAGGGGATTCCGACCAACGTCGCGGTGAGCATGGCGATTATCATCCCAGTGGTGATCGTCGTGGCGGTGCTCGGCTTCGTGCTGTCGCAGCGCGGGCGCACAGAGTTTCAGAACTACTACGAGCGCGCGAAAGCCGCTCACGCCGACGCCCTGGCGATCTCCGGCACGACCGGCTGCCCGGCGAACACGCGCCCCAAGTGGGAAGAGGTGCTCTGGCTGGTCGAGCAGGCGCGCGAATTTCGCCCGGATGACGTGAACGTGCTGCAGATCCGCGCCGACGCCATGAACTACATCGACTGCTTCGACCGCGTGCAGCGGCGTGACGTGACCGTGCTGCACGAGTTCGCCGCCGACGCCGACCTCGCCGGGCCGATCGTGCACAACGGCGTCGAACTGTACGTGCTCGACCGCAACGCCGATGCGATCTATCACGACACGCTCAACGAGACCGGGACCGGCCTGACCAGCCGGGGCGACGCGCCGATCATCCGCCGGGGGCAGGCGATCAGCGGCTTCACCGTCGGGGAGATCATCGACATCGACTGGCTGCGCAGCGGCGGCACCACACACGACAACGTGCTGATCGCGCTCGACCGCAACGGCGTGCTGATCGCGCATTCGTGGACCTTCGCAGCCAGCGCGCAAAAACTTGTGACCGAGCAGCGCTGGGTCAACCCGGTGGCGATGGCTGTGTTCCGCGAGAACCTCTACGTGCTAGATCCCGGCGCGAACCAGATCTGGCGCTACGTCCCGCCGATTGGAGAGCGGCGCTATAGCAACGCGCCGGAAGAGTACTTCACCGGCGAGGACCGGCCAGATCTCAGCAATGCAATCGACCTCGGGATCAGCGAGACGGGCGAAGTGTTCGTGCTGTTCGCGGACGGGACGGTCGGGCGCTATCTGAGCGGGAACCCACAGGAGTTCGAGTACAGTCTCAAGCCGGAAGGCGCGATCCAGAGCGGGGCGAGCCTGTTCATCGACAACGACCGCGAAGCGCGCACCTTGTTCATCGTGGACCCTGAAACCGAGGCGATCTACGAAACGTCATGGGCCGGGACGTTCCAGCGCGGCTTCCGCCCGCGCAACCTGCCGGACGCCTTCGAGAACCTGAGCGGGTTCTACGCCGACTCGGTCGAGAGCAATAATCTGTACGTCCTGGCGGGCAACCGGCTTTACCATATGCCGCGAAACTGACCGTCCGCGTCAGGCAAGCGGCGTCCCTGCGCGGGGTGACATCCCCGGCCGCGCGGGTATAATCGGGCCGGTTTGATCGCCTCGCACGTCATAAGAGGAAGCAGTATGCGTCGTATTCCGCAGTGGTTTGTATTCGCCTGGGTGATCGTCTTCGCGCTGGGATCGGTTGGCGGCGCGGTGCTCGCCTATTCGTACGTGCGCGAGCGCGCGACCGAGCTCGACGAAGTGGTCGACCTGCCAGAGCTGCCGCAGCTTAGCGGCCTCAATCCGTTCGCAATCGAGGACGAGCCATCAGAGGACGTTGCCGATCCGCTGCTGGACGCCGAGGAAGCGCCGGTTGTGGACGACTTCAGCGATGGCGAGGTGGGTGACGTTGCAGGCGACCCGGCGGAGCCCGGCAGCGCGCCCGAGGAAGGCGAAGACCCTGCTGAGGTTGCCGCTGCCCCCGATACGGAGGCATCCGGCGATGAAGCGGAAGCCGCAGCCGACATGCAGCCCGCCGACGCCGAGACGGTCAGCGCAGAAGCCGAGGCGCTCGCTCAGCTTGAGCCATGGGACGACCCGCGCCGCGTGACGATCCTGCTGATGGGCATCGACCAGCGTGAAGGCGAAACTGGCCCCTTCCCGACCGACACGATGATCCTGCTTTCCATCGACCCGGCAGGCAAGACGGCCGCCGTGCTGACCATCCCGCGCGACCTGTGGGTCGAGTTCCCCGGCTTGCAGGAGCCGGGCAAGATCAACACTGCCATGATTCGCGGCGATCAGGTCAACTATCCGGGCGGCGGGGGTCCTGCGCTGGCGATGAAGACGGTCGAGCGGACGCTTGGCGTGCCGGTGCATTATTACGTCGTGATCAACTTTGAAGTGTTCATCGAAGTCATCGACGCGATCGGGCCGATCGAGGTCTGCCCGCCAGAGCCGATTGACGACGATGAGTATCCCGATGGCTCGTACGGGACGATCTCCATTCACTTTGACGCCGGATGCCAGGAGCTTGATTCGGAGCGGCTGCTGCAATACGCCCGCACGCGCCACGGTAACAGCGACATCGACCGCTCGCGCCGCCAGCAGGAAGTGATCATGGCTACGCGGGACCGCGTGCTGTCGGCAGGCGGCGTGATCTCGCTCATCCCGCGCGCCCCGGCGCTGTGGGAATCTATCCAAGAGAACGTACGGACGAACCTCAGCCTGCAAGAGATCATCCGGCTCGCCCTGGCCGCCGAGAGCATTGAGTCCGAGAACATCCGCCAGGGGCAGATCACGTTTGAAGAAGTGCTCATGCAGCAGTCCCCGCAGGGTGAGGATATTCTCGTCCCGATCTCGACCGATATCCGCCTGCTGATCCAGGACCTTTTCCGCCCGGCTGGGACGCCATCGCAGCGCCCGGCGCCCGCGCCCGAAGCAAGCGAATCGGCCGGAAGCTGAGCGGCGAGCATCCTGCCGCAAAACTGGAGCGGGGTGGCCGCTCGACGTGGCTCCACCCCGCCACACTACTCCAACAAAAACCGGGCGTGCTGGCCCGGTTTTTCGTGTCTCGCAGTCTCGCAGCCCTACAGCCGCTGGAGATGCGTTTCTTTGCTGTTGGACGGGTAGCGCAGCCCGTAGCCGATCAGCCGGTCCATGCCGATGTGCGCGATCCACACCGTCGCGATCTGCACGCCGAGCGACGCATCGGCCAGCAGCGACACCACGCCGAGCGCCACAGGCAGCGAGTAGTTGTGCACCACGTCGTACAGCACTGCGCCAAGCCGGTCATTCACCGCGAGGGCAAGCAGGCTGATGTCGGGCGCGATCAGCAGGCCGACGAACGCCAGCCAGCTCCAGCCCGCGTCAGCGTAGAGAGCGATCGCGCCGATCAGGATCGCGGCGCTTTCCAGACGCAGCAAGAGCGCCGGAAGCGAGAGACGCCGGGCGCGCTCAGAGGTGAGCGGTCTTGTGGTGTGCATGATGAAAGTCTCCCTGTGCCCGTTGGGGGTATGAGCGATCAGGCGCGCGGCTTGCGGGCGGCGAAAAGGCTGATGTGCTCGAGGTCTTCCGCTTCGAGCACCGTCCAGCCGGGGAAGTGCTCCGGCAGTTCCCCGCGCCGCAACAGGTATTCCGGATTCGTCTCCGGATGCCGCGCCAGATGCCCGGTATTGAGCGTCTGATAGACTATTACGCCGCCGGGCCGCACACGGTCGCGGATTTCCGGAAGCAACGCGCGATCGAGGAAGCGGAAGACGCACACCACATCGTAGGTGCGCTTCGGCAGCACGAATCGATCGAGATCGACCGCCACGAAATTGACCCGTACGCCTCGCGCCAGCATGTCCCGGCGCGCGTGGCGCAACGCTACCTCGCTGATGTCGAACGCATCGACCTCGTAGCCCTGCTCCGCCAGCCAGATCGCGTTATGCCCCAGCCCGCAGGCGAGGTCCAGGGCGCGCGCGCCGGGCGCAGCGGGCGGCGTGTGACGCACCAGCAGCGCATCAGGCGCGTCTTTAAGCTTGCGCTCCGACGGGTTGGCATAGCGCCGATCCCAACGGTCACGGTCGGATTGGGCCATGATGGGTCCTTTGCAAACAGGGAGCGATCAACCAGATGCGCGCCCCATGTATACGGGCCGGTAGTCGAGCGCATCCGGCACGGCGTCGAGCGCCTGCTGATCGCCGGGCATCAGCGGCAGACGTGGCGTGCGCGCCCGCAGGCGATTCAGGTGATACGCCTCGCGCACGGCGTCGAAATCGGGCGCGCGCCAGTTCGCAGGCAGGCGCAGCGTGGCAGCGACCGCCATCACCCGCTGCCCGGATGCGCTCGCCCACACATCCACTTGACCGGCCAGCAACACGCGCGCCTGCGCCTGCGCGTCGCTCTCTGTGCCGCCCGCCTGCCGGTTGAGCTTGCCGAACAGGTTCCCGCTCAGCCGCTTGACCAGCTTATCCGCCTGCCTGGCGCTGACGCCATGCTGCTCGGCCAACTGAGCGATGTCCGGCGGCAAAGCGGAGGCGCCGGCAGGCGCGTCAGGCGTGGAGCGCAGGGCCGCGTCGAGGTCGGCACGCGAGCGATCGGGGCGCAGAAACGCGGCCAGCGCGTCCGCCGATGCGTCTCGCGCCTCGTCGCGCCACACGGCGAATCCCCCGTCGCCGTCGGAGAGCCAGCCTTCGAGCAGCGGCGCGTCGAGCGCAGCACTCAGCGCAGGCAGCGCGGCGGCGTCCACCTCGCCCAACACACGCGTCCACCCCTCGGCGGGCGGTGCGACGAAGGTCCGCACCAGGTCGGTCAGGCCGGGCGGCGTGCCGCTTCCGCCGGGGAACGGGTCATAGGGCTGGTAGCCGAGCGCGGCCAGCGACTCGCGCAGGGCCGATTCAACACGGTCAGCATCTTCGAGCGGGATAAACAGCGCGTGCCAGCGCGCGCTCATGGCAAACTCCTTCAATCGGTCAGCGGATGCTCGGCGAAGAACGCCCACAACTCGTCGCCGGTGTTGATGTCGGTGTTCGTCTCACCGACCGCTGCGGCGTCCATCCGCCCGACGACGCCGGGCAGAGTGTGCCCACCGCCCTCGACCACATTGTACTGCACGAAGCCACGCCCTGCGCACCCGCCGATATGATAGCGGTGGACCTCGGTCGGCGCGTCGGGGTCGGCTTTGGGCACGTCCTCGCGGATGACTTGCTCCGGATCGCACTGGTTATGCTCGGCCCAGAAGATCGCGGTGTCCGGCATGGACGCGGCGATGACCATCCCGCCGTAGCTGGCGCCCTGCCACGCCACGATCGGGTCTTGCATGCCGTGCATCAGCAGGATCGGCACGGCGGGCCTGCCCTCACACACCCCCACGAAGTTGGGCGAGAGCGTCGCGCCGACCGACGCAAATGCGGCGAACGTATCCGGCGCATCACACGCCAGACGTTGCGTCATAAAGCCGCCGTTCGAGAAGCCGGTCACGTAGACGCGCTGCCGGTCGATCGCCAGGTCGCGCGCCAGATCGTCCACCAGCCGCGTCAGGAAGCCAGTGTCGTCCGGTCCCTGGTCGAGGTAGCTCCACTCGCGATTCAGCCCGTCCGGATAGACCAGAATGATCCCCTCGCGCTCGGCCAGCTCATTGAAGTTCGAGAGGTAGGCCATGCCCCGGCCGTTGCCGCCGCGCCCGTGCAGCGCCACGATCACCGGCATCGGCTCAGATGGATCGTAGGCGCGCGGCACGTAAACCGTGTAGCTGCGCGGCACGCCACCCCAGAGCTCCATCGCGGGCGCGATGTGCTCCCCTAGGGCCGCCGGGTCCGCCTCGTTCACCAGAAAATCGACGACCAGCTCGCTGGTATCGGTCCCGCTCTGGTTGAGCGCATACTCTCCCGTGCGTGACCAGTTCTCCCCGACGCCGGGCAGCGCGACGACGGTTAGGCTGCCGCCTTCATCGCAGCGGCCGTAATGGATCATGCTGCCGTGTACCCCCTCTTCCGGCGAAGCAATCGGGCACCCAAAGCGTTCCAGCCAAAACAGCATCGTGTCGGGGAGATCGACCCGCTGCGGCTCGTCGGTGGCGGCCGGTTCGAGCGTCCGCGCAGCTTCCAGGGTGATCGCATCCGGGTTCCCCGGCGTCACATTCCGGTCGTATACGCCGAGGACCATCAGCAGGGGCAGCGGCGCGGACTGGTCTGGACAGTTGCGGACGTGATAATCCCACACCGTCGCGCTGACGACCGCCACTCGCGCGAAGCGTTCCGGCATCTGGCACGCGGCGGAATACGCCAGCTCGCCGCCCTGTCCCAGCCCGGCCAGCACCACACGCGCCGGGTCCACCGGATAGCGCGCGCTCACGTCCTCGACCAGCGCGCTCAGAAACCCCAGGTCGTCGACCGGCTCCGGCGCGGGATACCACCCTGGGCGCGGGCGGCCGTCGTCCCAGTACAGATCGACGCTGTCCGGATAAGCCACCAGGAACCCATCGCGCTCGGCCAACGCATCCAGCCTGGTCAACGCGCGCAGGGCTTTGCCGGACGACGCGAACGGATGCAGCGCGATCAGCAACGGGGCGGGTTCGCCAGCGGCCAGACCGTCCGGCACGGTGAGCACGTAGCTACGCGTCAGGCCGCCGTATTCGAGCGTGAGATCTTCGCTCGACGCCTGCGCGCCCGCCGTGGGAGCCGCCACCAGCGCGCCGAGCACCAGCACGAACATCAGAACAAAGGGCACTGTCATTCGTCGCGTCATGGGTGAGGTCCTCATTTGAGCAGTTAGCGGTTAGCGATTAGCGGTTAGCAGGAGCAGGGAATAGGGAGCAGGCAGTCGGGAGTAGGGAAAGCTGCTCTCCACACCGGGCACGGGTTTTCCTCGCGATCCGGCCCGCTACACTCCTGGCAGCCTCTGGGCAGCGCGCGGTTTTCTGGTTTTGGCTAACCGCTCACTGCCTGACTGCTAACCGCTCTGAATCGTTATACGCGGCTGCGCTGGCGCATGACCTCGAAGGCGAGTGCGGCGGTTGCGGCGGTGGTGCCGAGCGACTGGTCAAAAGCGCGCCCGTAGGGAATTTCAAGCAGCAGGTCAGCCTGATCAAGAAACGATCGCGTGATGCCGCGCCGCTCCCCGCCGATCACCAGGAACAGCGGCCCGCTCAAGTCCGCCTCGTAGATCGAGATAGCGCCCTGCTGCGCGGTGCAGGCGACCGTCAGGCCGCGCGCGCGAAAGTGCTCCGCCGCTTCGAGCGCCGTCTCCGCGACCGCGGTCGGCATCCACTCCGACGCACCGGCCGAGGCGCGCGCCACGATCCCGGCGGCAGAAAGCCAGTTGCGCGGGCGGACGACCAGCCCGTGCGCTCCGGCGGCATACAGCGCGCGGACCGCCTGCCCGAAGTTGAACGGGTCTTCCACGCCGTCTAGCATGGCGACGAACGGCGCAGCCTCCCCGGCGGCCAGATCGTCCAGCGCAAGGAACGCACGCGGCCCCACGCGAGCGATCACCCCGCCGTGCGTGTTGCCCTGTGCGATCGCGTCGATCTCGGCGGAGTCCACGCGCTCGAACGGGATACCGGCGTCGCGGGCGGCGTGTTCCAGCCACGCGATGCCGCGATCCCACTTGTCGCGGCGCACAAGGATCGCGTCGATCGGGCGGCTGCCCGCTTTGAGCGCGGCGCGCACCGACACAAACCCTTCGAGGATGGCAAACTCGCTCACGCCGCCTCGCTCCGGCTCAGCCTTCCACCAGGAACGCGATCAGTTCCGGCAGCCGGTCCGCGAAATCGGGCGGGTAGTCGTGCCCCAGACCGTCCACCACCCACAGGTGCAGCGGCAGCCCGGCGGCCTGGAGCCGGTCCGCCAGCGCGGTGATCAAGTCGTGCATCGGGTCGTCCGTGCCGATCACCATCACCCCGCGCAGGCCCGACGGCAGCGGCTCGCCCAGCAGGCGATCGATCTCGTCCGGCTCGCGCAGCAACGGCCCGGCCGGCGCGACCGCGATAAACCCGTCCGCCGGAAGCACGCCACGCAGCGCGAGCGTCAGGGCCAGCTCTGCGCCCATCGAAAAGCCGCCCGCCACAAAATGCCCCGCCTCAATCGGGTATTCGTCGCGTAGCGCCTCATAGTGCGCCTTCAACTCGCGCTCGGCCTTGCGGTGATCGGTCCACACGTAGCGTTTGGGACGCGCGATCTGCGACGACTGCGCCAGCGCCACCAGCCACCCGCGCGCCAGCAAGCCAGACCAGCGCGGAAACTCGATCGTGGCGTTGTGCATGTTGCCGTGCAGCGCCAGCAGGACGGGCAGCGGCTCCATTGCCTTCTCCGGCAGGCGAACGAAAAGCTCCGGACGGGCGCGGGTCTGCGCCGCTACCTGCCGCTGGTCGGACAGTGCGCGCAGCCGGTGAAACTCGTCAAGGTCGCGCAGCGAGGCGAGATCCGGCGCTTCCCAGAAGACCTGCGTGTACCACTCGCCCGCGTTCAACGCTTCTTCGAGCAGCGCCAGCGCGCCCTGCGCGTCGCCGAGGCGCGCCAGCATCCCGGCGCGAAAGTGGACCAGAATCGCGTGATCTTCGGGGTAACGCGGCTGCGCGGCGGTCGCGCGGTCAAGCGCCTCCTGATAGCGGCCTGCCCCGGCCAGCGCACTTAGCCCGGCGTAAAACGTACCGAAATCGGTCGTGTTGTCGTCAGGCATCATGGCGAGCGTTTCCCTCTCGTCATCCGGTCAGACCTCTTCCGGCTCGGATTCCCACTCGAAAAACCCGCGCACGCCGAGCGTCCGGTCTGCGATCTGCTCCGCCAGCGCGCGCTGCACGGCAGGATCGCACTCCCGGTAAAAGCGACGGGCCGCTTCCGCCAGCGCCGGGTCGAGCGTTTCCAGCGCGGAGACCAGGTCTTTGTCGCGCGGGACCATGCGCCCCGCCTGCCGGAAGGCGTAGCGTGCCATCTTGTGCACCGCGCCGCCGAGGATCATCGCCGCGCCCGCCGGATCTTCGTCGAGGATGTCGAGCCCGTCTTCCAGCTCCAGCGCGGCGACGTATCGCTCCCAGCGCAGGTCGGCGTCAGAGGGAGCGGGCGCGCGCTCAAGCTCCGCCTGCGCCTGGGCGCGCAGACGTTCCACGACCGGATCGAGCGCCAGGACGACCGCGCCGTTCGCCAGCATGTGCGCGGTGATAGGGCGCGACGCGCGGCGTTCCTCGGCAAAGTAACGCTCGACCTGGTGCGGGGGATTGACGAAGATCTCGGCGGGCACGTCATTGAACCAGCGTTGAACCCGCTGGCGCTGCGGGCGCGTGCGGATCACGTAGAGGTCAAGGTCGCTGGTCGCCCGGCCCTGCCCGCGCAGGATCGACCCGGCGGCGATGATCCCGACCGCGTCGTCGTAACGGTCGAGGATGAAGCGCACCGCTTCGCACAGGGCGGTGTGATACGGCTCTGCCAGCGCCGGATATGCGCACTGCGCGAGCTTGCGCTCCACGTCGGTCATGCGCCGTCTCCCGGTGCGTCCATCGCCTCGCGGATGCGCCGCGCCAGCGCCGCCATCTCCACCGGGGGGATGTCGAGGATCCCCGCCTCGACCATCAGCGCAGCAATCTGCTGCTGGTCGTAAGGCACGCCGGGCGGCAGCGGCGCGAGATGCCAGTGGACGTGCCGGTTCCCCTGCTGGCTGCCAAGCGACAGAATGTACAGTCGCTCGGTCGGCACGACACGGCGGATCGCCTCGCCCACGCGATAGATCACCCGCTGCAGCGCCAGATACTCGTCCGGCGAAAAGTCGCCGGTGACGTGCTCGCGGTGCTCGCGCGGCGCGACCAGCGTATAGCCGAGCAGCGTCGGATAACGGTTGAGGAACACGAACGCGACGTCGTCCTCGTAAATGATCTGGTCGAGCGGGTAGGCCGGATCATGCGCGATCATCTCGCAGATGAAGCACGGGCCGGTCTGCGTGCGCTCGACGTAGCGCGGAAGGTCGAACGGCTTGCGTGGGTAGCCTGCGTCCCAGGCGGGTGCGCCGCTCACACGCTACTCCTGCGCCCAGCCCTGCGACCGCTCGACCGCGCGGCGCCATCCGGCGATCAACGCCTCGCGCTCGTCGGGCGCCATGCGCGGCTCGAACACCCGCTCAAGCTGCCAGTTGTCTTCCAGATCGTCGCAGCACGACCAGAACCCCGCCGCCAGCCCGGCCAGATACGCCGCGCCGAGCGCGGTCGTCTCGGTGATTGCCGGGCGCTCGACTGGCACGCCGAGCACGTCCGCCTGAATCTGCATCAGCAGGTCGTTTTTCGAGGCGCCGCCGTCCACACGCAGCGCGCTTAGCTCGATGGCCCCGTCGCGGCGCATGGTTTCGAGCACGTCGTACGATTGCAGCGCGATCGCGTCGAGCGTGGCACGAGCGATGTGCGCGCGTGTCGTGCCACGCGTCAGCCCGATCAGCGTGCCGCGCGCGTACGGATCCCACGTGGGCGCGCCTAACCCCACAAACGCCGGAACGAAATACACGCCTTCCGCGCTGTCCACCTGCGCGGCCAGCGGCTCGATCTCCGCCGCCGAGTTGATGATCTGCAGGCCGTCGCGCAGCCACTGGACCGCCGCGCCCGTCACGAAGATGCTGCCTTCGAGCGCATACGTCACCGGCTGGTCCGCGCCAAGCTGCCACAGGATCGTGGTCAGCAGGCCAGACTCAGACGGGACGCCCTTCTCGCCCGTGTTCATCAGCACGAAGCTGCCGGTGCCGTAGGTGTTTTTCGCCATGCCGGGCTTCAGCGCGACCTGCCCGAACGTCGCCGCCTGCTGATCGCCAGCGATCCCGCCGAGCGGGATCGGCGCGCCGAAAATGTGCGCCGCACTCTCGCCGTACAGCTCGCTGGATGGGCGCACTTCGGGCAACAGCGCGCGAGGAATATTCAGCTTGGCGAGAATCTCGTCGTCCCAGTCGCAGGTGTAAATGTTGTAGAGCAGCGTGCGGCTAGCGTTCGAAACGTCGGTCACGTGGAGCGCGCCGCCGCTCAGGTTCCACATCAGCCAGCTATCGACCGTCCCGAAAGCAAGCTCGCCCGCCTCAGCGCGGCGGCGTGCGCCCGGTACGTTGTCGAGCAGCCACGCAACTTTCGTGCCGGAAAAATACGCGTCAGTGACCAGCCCGGTCTTCTCGCGGATCACCTGGTCAAAGCCCTCGGCTTTGAGCGCGTCGCACATCGCGGCGGTGCGGCGGCATTGCCACACGATCGCGTTGTAGATTGGCTCGCCGGTCTTGCGGTCCCAGATGATCGTCGTCTCACGCTGGTTCGTGATGCCGATCGCGGCGACCTCGGCTGCCCGCACCCGATGCTGATCGAGCACCGCGCGCGCCACGTCGCGCTGGCTGCGCCAGATGTCGAGCGGGTTATGCTCCACCCAGCCGGGCCGTGGAAAGATCTGTGGAAACTCTTGTTGCGCCGTGGCGACTGAGCGCCCGGCCTCGTCAAACAAAATCGCTCGTGAGCTGGTGGTGCCCTGGTCGAGCGCCAGAATGTAGCGTGCCATAAGCGTATTTTGCCTTTCGTGTGCGCGCCGTCCGTGAGCCTATTATAGCCACGCTCCGCGCCCCGTGCAGACGGAGCCACCCGCCAACCCATTCATTCCGTTAGCAGCGCGCGGCACTTTACCATCCGCCCTAAGAGGAGTAACATTACGCGCAAACGCGCGGCGTCTTAGAGACAGGACCTTTGTATGGCCGAGCCCGTCAGCGTCCGCCTGGTCGAATCGAAAGCGGACTATCAAACATTTCTCACGTTCCCCTGGACGATTTACAAAGATAATCCGTACTGGGTGCCCCCGTTGCTGTCGATGCAAAAGCACAAGCTCGACCGCAAAAACAACGCCACCTGGAAGCACATGGAAGGCGATTATTTCATCGCGTGGCGCGGGGATCAGCCGGTCGGTACCATCGCGGCATTCATCAACCACCGGCACAACGAGTTTCACAACGAGCACATCGGCTTCTTTGGGATGTTCGAGGTCTACAACGACCAGGAAGCGGCAACCGCGCTGCTCAACACGGCCGCCGACTGGGTCGCGCGCCGGGGATACGACGCGATCCGCGGCCCGGCGAGCTTCTCCACCAACGACGAGTGCGCCGTGCTGATCGAGGGCTTCGACGATCCGCCAGTCGTGTTGATGCCGTACAACCACCCCTACTACGCCGATCTGATCGCGAACACCCCCGGCTTCGAGAAGGTGATGGACCTCTACAGCTATTACATCACGCTCGAAGGCATCCAGAGCGCGAAGGAGCGGCTGGAGAAGCTATTCCGCGTCACGCACAAAAACAATGCCCGGCGCGGCATCACGGTCCGCCCGATCGACCGCAAGAATCTCGATCAGGAATTCGTCCTGCTGCGTAACATCTACAACAAGGCGTGGGAGCGCAACTGGGGGTTTGTGCCCGCGTCGGACGAGGAACTGGACGAGCTGGTCAAAGCGCTCGGCCAATATTTCGATCCGCGACTGGCGTTTTTCGCCGAGGTGCATGGCAAGCCAGTCGCGTTCATCCTGGCGCTGCCGGACATGAACCAGCCGCTCCATCTGGCAAAAGCGCACCCCCGCAAGCCTGAGTGGATCACGCTGCTGCAAGTTCTCTGGCACTGGAAGCTGCGCCCGAAGATCAACCGCATCCGCATTATGCTGATGGGTGTGGAAGAGGGCTACCGGGGGATCGGCGTCGAGGCGGCGATGTTCGCGGAGATGTACCAGGCTGCGTCGGGAATGGGCTGGCGCTATGCCGATGGCGGCTGGGTGCTGGAAACAAACGACGCGATGAAGCGGCTGGTCGAGGCGCACAACGGGCGCGCCTACAAGCGCTATCGCTTCTTCCAGCGGGAGCTTAAGCCGCCCGCGCCGGAGCAGGGATAAGCGCGGCGTTACTCCAGGCCAGCCAGGGCCTCATCCGCCGCTTGCCCTGGGGGCGCGCCACCTAACACTGCTTCGAACGCTTTCTGTAGCACGGCGCCCGCGCTGCTGCGAAGATCTGGCAGCACGATCCTGCCGCTCGGCACCATCTCGGCGGCGAAGGCGGCGTACGCCTGATTTTCCCACAGGCTGAGCGCGCGCGTCTGCGAGGGAATCTCGTTCAGCGCCTCGGTTAGCGCGGCTTGCTGGCTGGCGCGCATCATCCACGAGAAGAACGCCCGCGCCCGATCCTGCCGGTCCGCATCGTGCGTGATCAGCACCCACATCCACCCGTTGAGCGAGGTGATACGCTCCCCGCCCTGCGTGGGAATGGTTCCGAACGCGACGTTCTCCACTTCGTGTTGATGCTTCAGATAATGCGCCGAGTCGACGTGGATCAGATCCGCTTCCCCGGCGACGAAATCGCTCCAATAGCTGGTCGCTTGCGTATATTCGAGCAGTTCGGGCCCGAAGATGCCTTGCGTGACGCCGGTCGCATAATATTGCAGCAGCGTCATCAGCGGATCGCGGTCGAGCAGCGGATTCCCTTCCTCGTCGGCCAGCCGCCCGCCCGCCTGGAGATATTGCAGCAAGATGGCGGGGCTGACGACCGCACTCGCGGCGCTTCCGGCTGGAAACAGGTACACCGGCTCTTCGCGCAGGATGTCGGAGAAGCTAACCGGCGGCTCGCTGAAGGCTGAGGTGCGGTAGACGGTGTGCGTGATGCTGACCGAGTAGGGCACGCCGTAGAGCGTCCCGCCCACCTCGCCGAGCGAGCGCACGCCCGGCAGCAGGTCTTCGAGCATATCCGCCGGAACCCAGTCTTCCAGCGGAACGAGCAGCCCTTCCTCGGCCGCGCTGACCATGTCCGCCCGGCGCATCAACGTGAGGTCGGGCAGCGCGCCAGGCGCGACGCCGGTCGCTGCACGCAGCGTCGGCAGGATGCCGCCCAGCCCGCCGGAGCGCTTGCGACGCACTTCCAGCTCGTAGCTACGGTACGTCTGGCGGAAAGTATCCCACTGGCGCAGCAGAATCGCCTCGGCCTCGGAGTTCTCGTCGGGGTAGAGGTCGTCCGGCCACCAGACGCGCAGGCGCGCGGCAGAGGGCGTCACCTGGGCGGTGGGCGTCGGGGCCTGGACCGGCGGCGCGGCTGCCGCCAGCGCGGCGCTGCCGACCATCACGGCAAGCGCCACCAGCCCCCAGACGGCGCTTTGGAGCGTGCGGCGGGGCATCATCGGCTCAGGAGGCGCCTTGCATCACCCGGTCGACCATCTGGTTGAGGGTATCGAGGTTGGCAACGGTTAAATCGGTGTCCGGGATGTAGACGTTGAAGGCTTCTTCAGCGAATACGCCGAAATAAGCCAGCGAGAAGGAGTCGATCAGCCCGCCGGTGATCAGCGGCTCGTCGTCTTGCAGCGCATAGCCGGGGTTGCGGATCAGTTCGTTCAGCACGAATTCGCGCAGTCTGGCTTTGACGTCTTCTCGATCCATGCGGCTCTCCCGTCCAGTCGTGATCGCGCGGCCCGCGCCGCACGTGCGATGCGATCCAGTCTACCGGGAAAGCCGCGTCACGCAAGAAAACGCGCCAAAAACGCAAACGGCCAGCATCTCTGCTGGCCGCGCTGTCGTGCAAGGCGGAGGGGGTGGGATTCGAACCCACGGTAGGGCGAACCCTACAACGGTTTTCGAGACCGCCCCGATCAACCACTCCGGCACCCCTCCGTTGGGGAATATTCAGTTGTCTGTCTGCGCGTCACTTCTGGCCCTGAGCGCGCAGATCCGCGAAGAAATCGACGATCACCTTGGCGCATTCTTCGGCCAGCACCCCGCTCGTCACCTCGACCCGGTGATTAAGCTGCGGGTGGTTGAGCAGGTCCATGATGCTGCCGCCTGCGCCCGCTTTGGGGTCGTGCGTGCCGTAGACCAGCCTCGGCAGCCGGGCCAGGACCATCGCCCCGGCGCACATCGCGCACGGCTCCAGCGTGCAGTAGAGCGTAGCGCCTTCCAGCCGCCAGTGGCCGATGATCCGCGACGCTTCGCGGATGGCGATGAGCTCAGCATGGGCCGTCGGGTCGCTGTCCACCTCGCGCCGGTTGTGCGCGCGTGCCAGCACGGCGCCGTCGCGCACCACAACCGCGCCAATGGGCACGTCACCGTGTTCCGGCGCGCGCCGCGCTTCTTCGAGCGCCAGGCGCATCCAGGTGAGATCGTCCATCGCGGGCGTCATTATACCATGCGGTCTGCCGCGCCGGAAGACCGAATTGAGAGAAGGGCAGCGGTTAGCAGTTAGCCGTTAGCGGTTAGCTAAAAGCAGCCCCCCGTCTGGTATCGTCGGGCTTGCAGCGACGTGCGGAACAGTTCGGCTTTCGCTAACCGCCGCTCGTTTTTGACTTTTGCTAATCGCTAATCGCTGACCGCTCTAAAACAACGATAGCTGGTTCGGCGGAGGTATATAGGGATCCGGCTCGTCGTTGGGCGGAGCGTCTTCGTCCGCGTCGGCAAAGTCAGCGTCCGGCTCGTCGCCCTCCGCCGGAAGCTCGGCCACCGGCTCGACCGGCGCAAGGTCCGTGCCCAGCTCGGCAGGGGGAACCGGCTCCGCTTCGTCTTCGGACGGCGCGTCTTCGAGCGTGAGGTCTTCTTGCGGCAGGTCGTACTCGTCCGGCTGCGGCGCTTCGACCGGAGCGAGCGCCACATCCGCCGCTGCCTCGACCGATTCGGCTGCTTCGTGCGTTTCGCCTTCCCCGCCGAGCGCCTGCTCGCGGAGCGCATCCAGCTCGTCCTCGCTCAGCCCGGTGGCGAGCAGCACGCTCCGCAACGTCGGCTCGGTGATGGTGTCGTTCGTGCGAATGACGTGCATGTAGTGCGCGCGCAGGCATGCCTGCCATTCATCGAAAAAAATGCTGTCGTTGGGAGACATCGCCAGGGTCACTCGCTTCATGTGCTGCTACAGCCACTAATACACTAGCCCCGATCGGGGGAGTTGGCAAGCGATCGCCGCCGTTGACAAGGGGTGCGCCCGCCGCTATACTTCGCCCGGATTTATCGCCCGACTTTAGCGCGAAAGGAGCCTTCGGTGAACGGCGTTTCCAACATCTATCACCCATCAGCCGCACTCACACCGTGGGCCGTCGCCGGGGCGCGCCGCTAAACCAGCGAGCAAACCAGCCGATTCGAACCCTTTCCGCCGTGGGTGTCGTGCCTGACACACCACGGCGTTTTGTTGATAGCATCTGAACGAAACGGACACGCGATCAATGGACGCAACCGAACGCCCGGCAGCGACCGGGCATGTTATGAACGAAAAATCGGCCCGCACGCTGGAGCTTCCTAAAATCCTCGAGCGGCTGGCGGGCTTCACATCGTTTTCCGCGAGCGCGGAACTGGCGCGCAACCTGCGCCCGACGCCGTACCTGGACGATGCGATCGAGTGGCAGGAGACGACGACCGAAGCGCGCCTGCTGCTCGGCTCCCGCGAGGCGATCTCGATCGGCGGGGCACGCGACGTCCGCCCGGCAGCCATGTCGGCCACGCGCGGGATCACGCTTGAGCCAGCGACGCTGCTCGACATCCGCGCCACGCTGCGCCAGGCGACCACACTCCGCCGCCTGCTGGGGCGGATGCATGGACAGTTCCCCCGGCTGGCCGCAATCAGCGACCGGCTGGAAGAATGTACCAGCTTGCAGCACGAGATCGCGCGCGTGCTGGACGAAACCGGCCAAGTGCAGGACAACGCGAGCGTCAAGCTGGCGACCGTCCGCCGGGAGCTACGCATCGCGTTCGACCGGCTGCAAAGCAAGCTGAACAACATCATCCACAGCGCAGACAATGCCAAGTATCTGCAGGAAGCGCTGATCACCCAGCGGCACGGGCGCTACGTCATCCCGCTGAAAGCCGAGTTTAAGGGGCGGATTCAGGGCATCGTGCACGACCAAAGCTCCAGCGGCGCGACGCTGTTCATCGAGCCGCTGGCGACGGTGGAGCTCAACAACGCGTGGCGCGAGCTTCAGCTTGAGGAAGAGAACGAGATCCGCCGCATCCTGCGTGAGCTGAGCGAGATGGTCGGCCATGAAGCGCGCTACATCATTCGCACCGTCGAAACGCTGGCGGAGCTGGACCTGATCTTCGCGCGCGCCAAGTACGCCGACGCCCTCAACGCGAACCCGGTGGAGCTGGTCGGCTTTCGCAAGGCGCCCTATCCGCACCCCGGCAGCACGATCCGGCTGCTGAGCGCGCGACATCCGCTGCTGGATCCGAAGACCGTCGTGCCGATCGACGTGGACATCGACGAAGAGACGTACGTGCTGGTCATCACCGGCCCGAACACCGGCGGCAAGACCGTCGCGCTGAAGACGGTCGGCCTGCTGACGCTGATGGCACAGTGCGGTATGCACCTGCCGGTCGCGCCCGGCTCCCGCCTGACAGTGTTCGAGGACGTGTTCGCGGACATCGGCGACGAGCAGAGCATCGAGCAATCGCTCTCGACCTTCTCGTCGCACATGAAGCAGATCATCGAAATTCTGGACGTCGCCAACGAGCGCACGCTGGTGATCCTCGACGAGCTGGGCGCGGGCACCGACCCGGCGGAAGGCTCGGCGCTGGCCCGCGCGCTGCTTGACGACCTGGTGGAGCGCGGGATCACGACGCTGGTCACCACGCACCACCCCGAGCTGAAAATCTACAGCCATGAGAAGAAGGGCGTTCGCAACGCCAGCGTCGAATTTGACCTGGAAACGCTGCGCCCGACCTACCGGCTGATCGTCGGCCTGCCGGGGCGCTCCAACGCGCTCGCCATTGCGGAGCGGCTGGGCCTGCCCAAGTCGATCGTGGAGAAGGCGCGCAGCCTCGTCACTGAGGAAGACCTGATTGCCGACGACCTGCTGGACGAGATCCACAAGACGCGTGAGGAAACGCGCCGGGCGCACGACGAGGCGCTTCGCGCGCAGGCGCACGCCGAAGAGATCCGTAACTCGCTGCGCGAGCGGCTGGAAGCGATCGAGCAGGAGCGACGCGAGGTGTTGGCGCAGTCTCGCCAGGAAGCCGCTGCCGAGCTCGAAGAATTGCGCACCGAGATCCGCCGCATCCGCAAGCAGCTTGCCGCCGCCGGACAGCCACTCGAAGCGATCCGCCGCGTGACCGACGAGGTCAAGTCGCTTGAGGGCGAGATCAGCGAGATGCCCGCGCCAGCGGTCGAGATGCCGGAAGACGTCGACGACACGCGGACGCTGCGCCTGGGCGACATCGTCTGGGTGCAGTCGCTGGGCGTCGAAGGGCAGATTCTGGAACTGGGTGAGGAAGACGCCGAGGTGCAGGTCGGCCGGTTGCGGCTACGCGCCAAGCTTGACGATCTGGCGTATCGCAGCAAGAGCGAGAGCAAGCGCGACAAGAAGAAGCGCACAGCCCGCGCCGACGGTGGCAGCGGCACCGCGACGTCCGCGCCGCGCGCGCCCTCGCCGGGGCTGGAACTGGACCTGCGCGGGCAGACGGTCGAAGACTCGATCCCGCTGCTGGAAGACTACCTCGACGCGGCGTATATGGCCGGGTTGCCCTTCGTGCGGATCATCCACGGCAAGGGGACCGGCGTGTTGCGGCAGGCCGTCCGCGAGCGGCTGAACGGGCATCCGCTGGTCAAGAAGTACGCGCGCGGCGACGAGAAAGAGGGCGGCGACGGGGTGACGGTCGTCAGCCTCGTGCCGTCGAGCTAGGTTTCTATCGAACCTTCACCCCAAACCGTGACCCCTTTTCATTAAATGGAGAGGGGCCAGGGGTGAGGTTACACGCCGGGCTGCGTGATGCAGCCCGGTTTTGTTTGCGCTTAAAGCAGCTTGACCACCCGTTTATGCGGCCAGACCTTGACGCGCGTGGCAACCGTCTTCGCGCCGTGACGCACCATCGTGTCGCGGGCGAGGTCCGCGTCAAAAGTGGAGAGTACGGTGATGATCAGCAGGACGCTCTCGTCGCCCTGGGCCGCGCCGTTCGCCTGGATGCGATAATCTGCGATCGCACGGTCGAAGGCGCTGCTGTCGTCCCGGCGCACCAGCAGCGTGATCTGCTCCTGCACCGCGCCAAACTCAACGAGGTCGTCAAGCGCCTCACGCGCCTGGTCGGCACCCTCGAATAGCCCGATGACTGTTCTCATTCCTTCCCCCTGGTGGTGCGATGATTGGCTGCACACTAGTATAGCGTGTCGGGGCGCCCGAATTCCACCCATCCCGGCAGTTCACCCGACCGCGAACTCGCCCACCCACTCCTCGAAGAAGTCGTCCAGGTCCGCGTCGAGGCTCTGTTCGAAGCTGTGCAGCATATCGGCCGGTTCTGCGATACGGTAGCGGTAGGCGTCGAAGTAGTCGCTCAACGCCCCAAGCGCCGCCTCGCCGCCGTAGGTGTCCACCAGCGCACCGAAGAACAGCGGCCCCTTTTGATAGACGGTGTAGAAATACGACATGCCCTCATATTCGCTGACAGGCAGGCCAATCGGAAAGTCGAGGCCCTCGCCCAGCGAAACGAAACGGTCGTGCTGTAGCAGAAAGCTGTTCATCGCCGCGCCGTAAGATCCGTCGCCTTCCAGCGCCCCAATGAACAGCGCAACCGCGAACTGCGCCAGCGCCTCGTCCATCCAGGGATCGAGCGTCTGGTCGTTGCCCACCAGGCTATACCACCACTGATGCGCGGTTTCGTGGACCACCACGAACAGGAAGCGATCACTGATCTGATCCCATGCGTCATAGCCGACGACGAACACCCCCGGATACTCGATCCCGCCTGCGGTGGTCGGCGTCTGGACGACGTCTAGCTTCGCGTAAGGATAGGGTCCAAACAGCGAGTTAAACAGGCGCACCGCCTCGACGGTCGCGCGCAGCCCAGCGTTGGCGTTTGTTTCGGCGTTCGGGCGAGCGGGATCGTAGAAGATGGTAACGGTCACGCCGTCCACCTCAGCGCTGTGGGACACGTAGCGCGGCCCGGCGAAGATCGCGAAATCCCGCATCAGCGGCGCGACGATCGTGCGCGTGACGGCCCCATTGGCGCCCTCGTCCGACGCGATCTCGGTCCCGCTGGTGATCACCGTCAGGTCATCCGGCGCGGTAAGCGTCACCTCATAGAAGCCCGTCTCGCTGTAGACCGCGTCGCCCTGCGAGTGGTCGGTAACGCTCCACCAGCCGGATCGCGGCTCGTAGACCGACAGCACCGGGTAGGCGTTGGGCAGCGAAAGCACACCGTCGATGTAGCTGAACTGGTTGTAAAGGCGCGTCTGCTCTGCAACGACGCGAATCTCGTAATCAAGTGCCAGCGTGGTGCTTTCGCCACGCGCCAGCGGCTGCGGAAGGGGAATGCTCAGCACCGTGCCGGTCGGGTCAAGCTGCGCCGGAGCCGCGCGTCCATCGACCATAATGCGCGAGACGGTCATCTGGCCGCCGAATGAGGGCAGGTTGGGATACAGCCGAAAGACGATCCGGTTCAGGGTGTGCGGCGTGCGATTGGTGTAGCGGACCTGCTGGCTTCCAGTGATCGTCGCGGCCGCCTCGTCCAGCGCGATCGTCAGATCGATCGTATAGCGCGGCGCATCGCTGTGGGCGTCCATGTCGCTGGTAAACTCGTCCCGCAGCGCCGGTTCAAAGCGGGTGAAGTCGCCGTCTTCCGGCGCCTGCGCGGTAGAAAAGCCGCCCGGCAGCAGCAGCGCGACGATCAACAGCGCCGCCACGCCGCGCAGGACTCGCTGATGCCTGTTCGTTGACATGCGATCCCTTCCTGTCTGGGTTCAGGATGAGCCAGCGGCGGTCTGCGCGGGGACCGTCAGCCCCTCAAACTCGCCGACCCACTCGTAGAACAGCGCGTCGAGATCCTCGCCGGTCGCGTCTTCGAAGGCAGCCAGCACGTCAGCCGACTCTACGATCTCATACCGGTGGCGCTCGTAGTAAAGTTGCAGCGCCTCAAGGAAGCGCTCAGTTCCGAGCTGCCGCTCCAGCTCGGCGTAGAACAGCGGTCCCTTGACATAGATGATCATGCCGTAGTTGTTGTCGCGGTAGGCGGTCACCGGCAGGTTGAGCGGCAGGTCCGGCGCGCCCGTGCTGCGATAGTAGCTGAAGCTGTTGCGGTCCGACGATATCTGATCGCGCGCCCGTTGCTCTCCGTACACCTCGCGCATGTAGAGGTATTCGGAGAACGCCGTCAGCGATTCATCCAGCCACGGGTGCTCAACTTGGTTGTTCCCGACAAGGCTGTACCACCACTGATGCGCCAGCTCGTGCGCGGTGGTGACTTCGAGGAACGCGTTGCCGCGCTCCCAGTTGCGATCCGCGATGATGACGATGCCGGGGTACTCGATGCCGGTGTAGTTGAAGGTTTCGACCACGTCTACCTCGGCGAAGGGGTACGGGCCAAACG
>Ga0134093_1000912_pt1 | contig 32358 bp, 29 predicted proteins | sample 4_1taG_FD_94452 | JGI IMG/M metagenome (GOLD analysis project Ga0134093, IMG submission 94452) | Switchgrass degrading microbial communities from high solid loading bioreactors in New Hampshire, USA - 4_13_20_68_A1 metaG | ecosystem: Engineered > Bioreactor > Semi-continuous > Anaerobic >...
GAACCTTGATTTTAACAGTTCTGACTTTCGAGGCCTTCAGGAAGTACTAAAATATGCTGTACAGGATGCAAAGACTGAGAAACAGTTTTATGTTACCGGTATCAACTGTTATCCTGAGACTGCCTGTAAGCAAATGTCCAAGACAAAACTGCAGTTTCAGAAAACGGATGGCATACTTGCCTTCCATGGATATCAGTCATTCGCACCCGGGGAAGCTACCCCTGAAACTGCTCATGCCATTGGTGTAAAAATGGCACAAGAGTTATGGGGTGACCGTTTTGAAGTGGTTGTTTCCACCCATCTTGATAAAAATCATCTTCATAATCATTTTGTACTTAACTCTGTTTCCTTTAAAGATGGCAAACGGTATTACGATAATAAGACTACCTACTCCCTTATGCGACAAACTTCTGACCGGTTGTGCCGGGAATACTCCCTGTCTGTCATTGAAAACCCGCAGAGGGGCAAATCCAGGCACTATGCTGAATGGAAGGCTGAACAGGAAAGTAAACCTACCTGGCGCGGGCTTATTCGTGAAGATGTAGACAAGGCGATTGATATATCTATGACTTTTACACAGTTTATTGCTAACCTTCACAAACAGGGATATGAGGTAAAAACCGGTGTGAAATACATGGCAGTGCGTCCGCAGGGAAAGGAACGCTTTGTTCGTTTAAAAACTCTGGGAGATGATTACACTGAGGAAGTTATTAAGGAAATCTTTAACAACCCTGCATTTTTAGACATGGTTTGCAGGGTATACAATAAGTATCTCCTATATAATAAATTGTGAAAGGGGGAAAGAATGTGGATTGGCTTGATAGATTTAATGTGGCTATAGATTATATTGAGAACAACCTTGATAGTAAAATCGAATATTCTTCGGTTGCTCATGCAGCCTGCTGTTCTGAGTTTCACTTTTCAAGGATGTTTTCGTCTTTATCAGGAATTTCTCTTTCAGAGTATATCCGTCGCAGACGCCTTACAAAAGCCGCCTTTGATATTCAAACAAGCAATGAAAAAATTATTGATATTGCATTGAAATATGGTTATGACTCATCTGATGCTTTTACAAGGGCGTTTAAAAAACTACATGGTGTCACGCCTAATGCCGTCAGAGAGAACAGTGTGCAGTTAAAAGCCTTTCCTCGAATCTCCTTTCAAATTACAATAAAAGGGGATGTTGAAATGGAATATCGTATTGAGAAAATTGATTTTGAGTTGCGTTTTGTTGGAAAACGACAATGTGTAAAAACTTCTCGTGCGTTTAAAGAGATTCCTGCTTTGTGGAGAAAATCCAATAAAGACGGCTTCATGCAAACATTAATTGATATGTCTTGGATAAATCCGAAATGCAAACTAGAGAGCCTTGTAGGTATTTGTGGCAAAGAGGCGGCTATCATGGATGAGGAATTTGATTACTTCATGGGGGTACGATATGACTCCGAAGTACCTAATGGTATGGAGGAGCTAATAATTCCACCATGCACATATGCCGTATTTCCTAATGTTGTTGATGCTTGGAAAAGGTTATATTCAGAATGGCTTCCTGCATCAGGCTATGAACTTGCAAACCAACCTTGTATTGAGCATTTTCTAGGACCAGGGCATAAAATCAAACATGAGTTGTGGGTGCCAATCGTTGAAAAGTAAATTGCAAATTATGAGCATATCATCACTTGTTTCACATTTTTTATATAATTCGAGGTAGAATATAGTATGAAAAACATAATCATTGCAGGCCCGTCAAGAGCCGGTAAAACAACATTAGCGAGAAAAATAAACGAAGAGCTAAATTACTTTGTCATCAGTGTCGATAAACTTGTCGCCATGTTTCAAGGGGCATATCCGCAATTAAATATTAAGCTTAATTGGAATAGAAGGAAGACCACAGACAATTTAGCGCCGTTCCTTGGTCATTTTCTTGGTGCATTTTCTTCCAGTCGCGGCGTTGCATATGAGCTAAACCTGCAGGCGCACGCTGTAAAAGGAAATAGGTTTGTGTTGGAAGGAGGGTTTTTAATTTTGAGAAGATATTACCTATTCTGAAAATGTATGGGATAGAAGAATTGAAAGACAATTTTTTTCTTATAGGATTGGTGCAAAACAAAAAAACGGCTGATGAATTTTTCAACGATTTCAGGAAATACGATACGGAAGACGATTGGACATATAGTTTAGATGATGATGATCTAAGAGAGGTTAGTCAAGAAGCCATTTCATTCAGTCGATCTATGACTGATCATTTAGTGAAATACGGCTTTACGATTTATGATACGTCTACGGAACGGGAGCAGGTTTTTGATAAAATCATAGAAGATATTAAATCGAAATTGGTGTAATGTAAAAAGGTTGCGGGTCAAGCCCGCAAAGAGAGGAGAATAATGGATATTTCAGCATATGAGAAAGATAATAAATTGTACTATGAGATAAAAAAATATGATATTACTTTAGAAAAAGCCTTTGTACATAATGGTTATGTTAAGTTTGGTGATGCATATATAAAGTCTTTTCCACTAACATTTCCATATCGTGATAAAATAATTAGAAACTATCTTAGGGATGCGGAATCTATGTTTTATGAAGAAGCATCTTCAAAACCTGTAAGATGGCAAGAAGGTCTTGAGCATTTTGCTTCAATTGCTCAAAAATGTAATTTGGATTGGTGGACTACAGGTAAAATTCTATTACCTTTGAATGGCATAGATGTAGAAGTTGACGATGTCGATTTTTATTTTCATTTGAATGATTTAAATGACATCTATAGGGCGTTTTCAGATTATATTATTGAGCCGATTGTTAGTGATACTTGGAGAGCAAATACTTTTCAATATTACGGATTAGCCTATTCATATTGTACTGTTTGCTTATTTGTTGAACCATTGGCCAGTCTGGATGTACCGGAACCAGTGCATTTTGGGCAGTACGCATCTAGAAACTTAGAATCGATCAATTGGAATGGCTATAATATAAAAGTCCCTCCCATCGAGCTTTATGTAAAAACATTGACAAGATGGGGAAAGAAAGAAAAGGCAGAATCCATTATGAGAGCCTTACATAGTAAAAAATAAACATAATAGAAGTCAAGTTGGTTCATTGCCCTGCGGCGGATTAGTTTTGAGCTGATTATACCACTGCTGAATATTGTCAAGTAATGGTTATTATATTTTGTGAGGGAGTGATGTTATGTTTAAGTGCCCAAAATGCAAATCAAAAATGAATTTACCAATTTGTAAATTCTGCGGTTTTGAAATTCCAAACCAAAACAATATATGGAGATTGACTGATATGCCTGATATTGTTACGGAGGGCGACGGCGATAAATATATTGGCTATGAGTATATAGGCGAAAGTTACTCCGGCAACCGAAAATATCTTATTGAAGAACGAGATTTATTGTTTGCAAATGAAATTTCCAGATTAACTGGCGATGGTATATTTCTTGATTTAGCATGTGGTGACGGTTGTTTCACCGTACCTTGTGCCTCCTTTGGCACAAAAATCATTGCCGGTGATATTTCTAGTACTATGCTTTCAATTTTGCAGAAAAAAGCTGAGAACAATAATATTTCTCTTGGAAATGTAACATTATGCCGTATGAATGCATTGGATATTCCTCTTGAAGATGAAACTGTCCAGACAGTTGTAGCAAATAGTGTCTTGCACTTGATTTCTAATCCTGAAAAAGTGGTTAAGGAAATTTATCGAGTACTCAAAAAGGGCGGGGCATTTATATGTCAGGACGACAGACCAGGGGCATCTCGGGATACAAAGTTTGATAACGAAAAATACAACGAAATTGTGGATTCAATTTACAAATATTATTGGGACATTATGATGAAACAAGGAATAATGCCTAAAAAGTACAGTTGGAAATTTGACCGAGATACTTTATGTGATAATTTATTTGAGAAGAAAACCTCAAAACTCATTGAAAGAGGTAATGTGTATGAAATCCCTTTAAAAGATGGGTTTTTGCTAAGATTTATTGGAAGAGGATTTTCAGACCAAGTAAATGTTCCAAAAGATTTGCATGAAGAAGTAATTAACAACTTAATAAATGAATTCAAGCAAAAATACGGTGATAACTTTATGGATATTGTCTATAAAGGCATAGAGGACGATATTTTAGTTACTATATACACAAAATAGTATAAAATCTAGTATATAGTCTACATATGTTGTGCAATAGTATGCCATTGGGGATGGAACCAGGATGTCGAGCTATGAAGGGGAGAAGTAAGGCTTAGAAGGAGTAAAATCCCAAGGCGTTCAAAAATACGGTCTTATATTTATAATTACAGATGGGGGTACCTAATGATTAATAACCATTTTACGGCAACGGGTATAGTGTTTAATTCAAAAAAAGAGATATTAATGATTCATCATAATAAACTGAAGGTTTGGTTACCACCTGGTGGACATATTGATGAAAACGAATTGCCGGACGATGCAGTATTGCGCGAAATATTTGAAGAAACAGGTGTTAAGGCTGAAATTATAAGCAGCAAGAGGGGGTTTCCGTTAGTCAGTAAGCATTGCAAAGAGCTCGAGATACCGTTTGCGATTCTTCTTGAGGATATTGAAGGAAACGGAACCCACAATCATATTGATATGATATATCTTTGCCGGGCTTTACAGGAAGATTTGGTGCCGCAAGAAAATGAAATACATGGAATAGGGTGGTTCACATTTGAACAGATAAAAGCATTAAAGACATTTGACAATGTTATCAAAACGATTTCGCAGGCTGTAAACTATATAAATACCCAATTCAAAGCATAAAAACAATGTGGCGTCGCGACTGCATGACATTGTATAAAATGCAGCCCGTTGCGGTGCGCCCGGGCTCTGCCGCCGGGCGAATATGCATGGTAGTGCGACTAATAATTATTTATATACTGTGAAATGGGGGACTTTCCATGATTGATTTTGAAAATAATGCAAGAACAGCGGGTGCTTATGTCTTGTATGATGGATATTTTTTATTTATGTTTGGATTTGGAGCTAATCATAAAGACAATGAACTTGGAGTTGTTCGTTTTGGAGGGCATCGCGAAAAGGGTGAAACAGCAATTCAATGTGTGACCAGAGAAGTAAAAGAGGAATCTTCACTTGATGTTGCTTTCTATAACAATAAATATATTTACATAGAAAAAGATAATGGCAGAGATTATGAAAAAATCAAAGGAAATCAAGACAATAATCCGATATTAGTTATCAAATGGCAAGACAATAGTATATCCATAATGTATATATATATCCTCAAAAGAAGAAGTTCTCCGTAACTAAAATTTCTTTAGCAACGGAAGAGCTATATAAAGTGGTACAAATTCAACGCAGACAAGAGTATGATATTGCGATGTAAAACTATTTACCAATATCCTAGCTTGATTCGTTCCCTAAGACGCAGACGTTAATAATAACCACTCGCTCCATGTGGCGTCAATAGTAATGATGCCAAGGTTGGACAAAATCGGGATCAATTAACCCACCGTCCTAAGATTGCTATTAGCTGTCGCGCCAGTGGAGGTTGTATCTCTACTGCCAGGGAATCAATGATATTTATAAAGGCATTTTTGGAGGAGAATTATTTAATAAGAGTATTTTTAGCAGCTTATCTAGCTATAATAAGCTGCAGATTATTATGGGGCCATTTTATTATGGAGGAGGATATATGCAAATTCCCTTAGGCACAATCTTAAGTTTAACTACCTGATGCATATGTTACTTTTGATTCTGACCCAAATAAGCATATGTGCAATGTTATTGATTTTTAAAGACAAAATGATGGTTCGTGTGGTTACTGCGATACTTGCAATTATGCTGATATGATTTTGTAGGTTGAAGTAAGATAGTGGATATTATTAATTTTATTATAGAATATTGGAAGAATATCGCATCTCAGAATGAAATGGAGTTAAAAAATTCTTTCATGAAGATGCATGCATTCGCTGGCATAATACGAACGAGCAATTTAATCTTTCAGAATTTCTGAGAGCCAATTGTGAATATCCTGGTGATTGGAGCGGAGAGGTTGAACGGATAGAACAGGCCGGAAATACAGTAATAACTGTAACACATGTTTGGACAAAGGGAATGTCTTTTCATGTGACTTCTTTTTATGAAATAATTGAAGCAAAAATAAAAGCTTTGGACGAATACTGGGGCGATGATGGGCCAGTTCCTCAATGGAGAAAGGATATGCATATTGGGAAACCAATACATTAAAAACCGCACAACCTATACAGGCATATAGCTTCCTCAAAACCTCTATAGCAAAGCTTTAATCATTAGTGTATTGCTGTGATAACATTTATTGTTATGATTAACCCGCAAGATATATTTATTGTAACATTACCTTTTTAAGTAGAAGGTATCTAAACGGAATGTTTTTATAAAGCATGGTTATAACATAGTCTTAACTTTATTTTATTATAGGAGAGTGTGATGAAAGAATTCGACAAAGTCAAATAAGAAACTGTAAAATTTATGCGCGGTAAATATCGTTTGGATGAAGTGGCAGGAATGTATTACGACATCCCATGTATAAGGTTTCGGCAAGGAAAGAAAACCATTTTGTCCATAAATCTGCACGATGATCATTACGATTTTCAAATTGTTCTCGGAAAAGCAGATAGAGAAAAGTTTGAAGAAGTAAAGCATGAATTCCCGCTTGAGATACAAGAGCTATATGACTGTGAACGAACCCTGCACGATGGCAAATGGCTCTTAATTCGTGTTGCTGATTTAAAAACTTTTGAGGCTGTCAAAAAGCTGATATTTATTAAGAAAAAGCCGAACCGCAAGCCATTATCAAAAGAAAATGCCGTGTATGGCAAGTGTGGACATCGGTGTGATTTGTGTGTGCATTACACTGGCATTACAGAAGAATTTAGAGAAATGCTCATTTCGCATCTGAATGTGGTATATGGTGTATCTAAATGGGATATGCGTTGCACTGGCTGTGATACCCCCAATTGTCATTGCAAACAAGATCAAATATGTGTCGTTCTCTTCCCCTTCCTTGAATTCCACAGATTTTATTCCATGTAATCCTTTTATTCTTTCAATATAATTATGCTGTGAGTGCTTCATTGCCAGCTCAATGGTTTTGGTGCTATCCAATAATTTTTTAAGTCCCTGTGGTGTATCTAAAGCAACGATTTTTCCTTTATTCATTATGGCAATTCGGTCACATAACTCATCTGCTTCATAGAGATAGTGTGTAGTTAATACAATGGTTTTTCCATGTTCTTTCAGCCTTTTAATTAAATCCCTTAACGCTCTCGCTCCTATAGGATCAAGCCCGATGGTTGGCTCATCCATAAAGAGAATCTCTGCATCATTCATTAATCCTCTGGCTATCTGCAATCGTTGAATCATCCCTTTGGAATAGGTTTCAACCAAGGCATCTGCTTTATCACTTAAGCCAACAATTTTAAGGACTTCATCTACCTTCCTTTTGGCTTCTGCTCTTGGAATATGATATAGATTGGCGAAATACCGAAGATTATCTCTGCCAGATAAGCGGCGATATACTCCCATCTCGCCACCAAAGATAAAATTAATCCTTTTTCTTATTTTCTTCTCTTCGCCGAAGGTATTGTATCCCAACACTTTACAGGTCCCTGAAGTGGGTGCCAGTAAAGTAATAAGCATCTTAATGGTGGTCGTTTTTCCTGCTCCATTTTCACCCAGAATGCCGAATATTTCACCTCTTTTTACATCAAAATTTATTCCATCCACTGCAGTAGTGATAATTTTCTTTTTGTTGATAAACCCCTTGGTTTTTATGTAGTTTTTTTTTAGATTCTGTACGAAAATTACTTCTTCCATCAGTCATACCTCCTTAAGTAATATCTTTACTTTCTCTTGGTGTTACTTTACAATTATATATAACTTATGATTTTCAATAAAGTGAAATTTTACTTCCGAAGGAGAGTTCTATGGCAACCTATTGCGCTGGTGCTTTAATATCTGAACTGAGAAAGAAAAGAGGGATTACACAAGAAAAGCTGGCAGAAGGAATATGTGACAGAAGAACTATATCTTATATAGAAAATGGTAGTATATCTCCTAGTAAGTATCTTTTTGAACAGCTGATGCAAAGACTCGGAGTCGATTATAAAAGATTCTCAAGCTATATTTCCAGTAAAGAGGAGCTGTATTTCGATGAAATGAGAAATAAAATTGCACAGCTTTTTCGTGAGAAGAAAACAGACGAAATCCTGGATTTACTGCAGGCTATGGAAAAGAGAAAATCTTTTTCTGATAATAAATATATTCTTCAATACATATTAAAAACTCGCGCTTGGATTATTGCCGGCGGTATGGACTGGAGTAATGCCTCAGATTCAAGGCTGCTCCCCCTTTTAGATCAAGCACTACATCTGACTGTGGAGAACTTTGATATCAACCATATCGATTCCGAGCTTTACACCGTTATTGAGATTGATCTCATACGGATGTATGGACTGTGGAAACTCTTTACCGGTAAAATGGAAGAAGCTTTGCGGATTTTCACTCAGCTAGATGCAATCATACAAACCGGATATATTTATAAGATAGATATTTCAGGTATACATACAACCCTCTTGGTATCTCTGGCAAAATGTTATCGTTGGTTGGGCAACTATGAAGCCGCTCTTTCTACCAGCGAAAGAGGCTTGACCATATGTGTTGAAACACAAAATTATCGTAGTATTCCCTGGCTTTTATATCAAAAAGCCAGCGCTTTATATCTGCTCGGTAATAAGGAAGAGGCCCTTACAGCTATTGATGAGGGAATCATTTTTGCAAAAAATTATCGGGAGGGAGAAGTGATGGAATTTATGGAAAAAAGAAAGTTGGATGCACTTAGCGGAAAATTTTAGATAATATTCCATATGAAAACAATTGAAAAGCATATTTTAGCTTGTTGAAAGAAAGATGTATCAAGACTCAAAGCCAAGGGAATACCATGCCGTTCAAGGGCTGGATTTGCTCCATATTTTCATAATGACCGAAGCGATGAACAATGGATAAATCCGTATTGGAACGACAAAGAGGGAAGATGGATAAATTTTGATGCAGATGGCTTTTATGAAGAAAAAGATATAGGTTTTGATCAATATGACATACCAATGGATTACTTATAATGTCATACATAGATTAAGGAGAAGCTTATGATAAAAAAAATAGACATAACGAATCCGGATATAGCAAAGGAGCTTTTAAGCATACAGCTCCCGGCGTATCAGATAGAAGCAAAGCTGATAGGGTTTGATGAAATCCCGAATTTAAAGGATACAGTTGATTCTTTGCAGCAATGTGGTGAAACCTTTTATGGATATTATATGAATGGAGACTTATGCGGTGTTATATCATTTGTTATTTCATCCTATGTGCTGGATATCCATAGGCTGTTTGTTAATCCAAAATATTTTAGAAGAGGAATAGCTAAGCAGCTACTAGACCATATACTAAATGTGGAGAGAGGCTTTGACACTGTTATCGTCAAGACAGGGAATAAGAATATTCCAGCCATTCGTTTTTACCAAAAATACGGATTTAATCAAGAAGAGGATTTGGTTATTAACGAGCAATTATCTATGGCACAGTTTTCAATGAAGGTTCAGTTAGTCAATAGTATTGATGTCAAGGGTTGAGAAACAGAAGGACTGAAACAGGCTGTAAATAAAGGGTTTCCGGACATTGATATGTTATCTTAATTGCTTTACTTGAGGCGATATGTCTGGTAACTCTTTTTTTATCTTATGAGGGAAAAGGTCCAACTCCTTGTACCAATCCTTCTGCAGTGCCATCCGGCAACAACTGAATATTCTTGAAGAGTTTTTGTCGCTTCATTACCAAAGTAACCAAACTTGTAAATCACTCATTTAAATTGAATAGTGTGAACATAAAGGTATGAGCACAAGTAATTTCGTTTTGAATGCCGGTGGGCAGAAATTTCTTCTTAAACTGTATAGTAATGGGATAGAAAACATTGAGCTGTCGATGACTATTTTCTATCGGGAAGATCTCTGTTCCTAAGGTTTTGTTTCATGATTCTTCCAGGAATATTGTTCCCTTTCCATATGTGATCATTTCATATATCAAGGGCGTTACGCTAAATGAATATATCAGAATACATGAGTGTTATATGATATTTATCTGTCTGTAGAAACAGTTACAACAAAGGAGAGTTTTCCCGCAATACATTATTGGGATAGCGGTGTTAACTGGAAAACCATCGGGGTTGATGGTAACGTAAACTGGTTGATTGATGTCAGCAAGGAAATGCTGCCGGTATTGAAAGCACTTGTAAACAGGCATCTTGAGGATAAATTGCCTGTTATACTTGGCGATTTTATTCACCCCGAACTTGCATTATCATTTGATAATCCTGAGGTAAAAGCTATATTTATTAATGAGCCGGACATTAATCAGATAATTCAAAATTATATGTCAAGAGAAGGCGGAAAGCCGCAACAGTACCGGGCAAAAATAAGTATAGCATATGGGAAATGGCTTGCAGATAGCTGTAAGCAGAATAATATTAAAATGATTGAGGCAAGACCTTGGGATACTGCCTTAACCAGGGCTATAGAAGGCTTACATGATGCTTAACCGGTCTCTCACCCAAAAGGTGGGAGGCTTTTTTATGTAAATTCATCCTTTCGAACGATACTTTTTGAAGCATACCAATACTTGACAAATTCATATTTAATATTACCATTTGAATTAGTAGCCCTAATGCAAGTATATTAATAGAATTATGTAATATTAATCTTGAGAATAAAGAAGAAAGAGATAAATATATTGATTCCTTAGTTAATGTGATAATGGGAGGTGTAATATGAAATATCTGGTTATTAATGGCAGTCCTCATAAGGGAAATACATGGAAAGTGGCAAAATCAGCCTTGGTGAATATAAAAAAATTGGATTCGGATTGTACCTTTCAAGAGATACACCTATTGGACTTAAAGCTTCCCTTTTGCTTAGGTTGTAGCAATTGCTTTCGTATAGGTGGTGAATTTTGCCCACACAAAGATGTTATGACATATATTATAGATAAAATAAATTGGGCTGATGGAGTAATTGTGCTATCTACAACCTTTAATCGGAGAGAAACAGCATTGCTAAAAAATTTCTTAGATCATTTAAATTATTTGCTACATAGACCACTTTGGTTTACGAAAAAGGCATTAGTAATAACCACCGTAGGAGGTGTTGGTGGTAATTCTACAATAAAGAGTATTTCATGTACCTTAAGGGGAATGGGATTTAATCGATGTTATGGGATATCCATTCGCTCACTTAGTTGGAATGATTACCAAATAAGGAGGAAAGATCAAAAGAAAATAGATAAGATATCAGCCGTCTTTTGTAAGGATGTACAATCTGGAAAGTTGCACTATCCCAGTACAGATGTGTTAATCCCATATAACCTTTTTCGCGGTATGGCAGGGAATTATGTAAAAGGAGCTGAATATGAAACAAAGGACGGAGAGTACTATAGTGATGAATATAGGAAAAAACATGTTTATGATAAAAGTATTCCATTGCTGCCTCACCAAAGAGTAATTGGTAGTATATTCTATTTAATAGGCAAAATAGGATCAAAATATATGGTAGTAACGTATAAAAAATGAGATGATCATGACTTGTGGTTCTATAATAATAGGGAACAGGCAGAAGAATAATTTATTGGAAGCTATTGCTATTTCACTCTAATACCAACTTGCTTGTAATTTTTATGAAATAAATGATATGGATAAAGCACTTAATTGTTTAGAAAAGGCGGCGAAGCACGCAATAGACTTCGATACATTAGCTGGCTTGAAGCATCACACAAGCCTTGCGGTACATAATTTAGAAAACCATTCAAGTCTGGTAAAGAGTTATCGTTATAACGAATGCTACCATTTACTGCATGGTTATGGTTTGGCGCATGGTAAATTTGAGCCAATAAATGAGGATGCGAGATATAAAGCTGTTATATCCCAACTGGAAAAGTACTCAAAAGCAAATTAATTTAATAAATAATGAAACTATTGGTTGAACAATCTTCAATGCATGGTTCATTGATATCAACTTAAAGATAAGATATATCTCCGGCAGATATTTAGTTAAATTCTGCCGGAGCTGTTTTTGTTGTTTAAACGTTTTTTAGAAAAAAATCAAGAAGGTACAATTTTGTTATGATAAAATACATATAGAATCTGGCCATGAAATGAAAATGCGGATTCCTGAGAATCTGCAAAAAGGGTATGAGTATGTATCTAACTCCAGTTCAGTTTCTTTTATAAGAACTAGAGATTTCAGCTCGTTTAAAATCTGTTTCGCACGGTCTTCTGTTATTTTCAACTTGTCTTCAACTGAAGAAACAGATGCAATAATTTATATTTTTTAGTTGCTTTATGTCGAGCTATATATGTATAATGATTAAGTTAATTTTTTTTGATGCAATATAAGCATAATGGTTGCATTATTTATATCTTTATTGACATATTGGGAGAGGACTGATTAAAGCATATGAGAAAAAAATCGATTGAAAGGAATCTGACTGAGGGTAATGTTGTTAAGCTTCTTATACAGTTTGCATTGCCATTTATGTTATCAAATCTGATACAAAGTCTTTACAATGTAGCAGATATGTTGATAGTTGGTTATTATTCTGGGACTGCGGCCATTTCCGGAGTGAATATAGGCGGACAGGTTACCTTAATCTTGACGAATGTTATTATTGGCCTGACGGTTGGTGGTACAGTAATTATTGGTCAGTATTTGGGGTCCGGAGATAGAAAGAGTGTGAAAGAAACAATTGGTACACTGCTCACCTTTCTTCTTATTGTCGGTATTGCCATAACCATTATCATGTTAGTAGTTTCAGATAACATCCTCCAGTTAATGCAAACGCCGGAAGAGTCCTATCAGCAAGCTAAGGATTATCTTGATATTACAGTTATTGGTACGGTATTTATATTTGGATATAATGCATTTTCTGCTATTCTGAGAGGTTTTGGTGACAGCAGAAGACCTTTGATTTTCGTATCCATAGCATGCGCAATAAATGTTGTTTTGGATTTGCTTCTTGTTGGAGTATATGATATGGCAGCGGAGGGCGCAGCGATCGCGACTGTCATTTCGCAGGCAATTAGCATGATCCTTTGTATTATCACCTTAATAAGAAGTGATTTTGTATTTGATTTTAAACTTAAGTCATTTAAATTCATAAAAAAACATTTCATTACAATTATAAAGGTGGGTATACCTATATCAATCCAAAACGTAATTGTGAACTTTTCATTTCTCGTGCTTACCACCATTGCAAATAGTATGGGAGTAAATGCATCTGCAGCCGTTGGTATTGTCGGTAAATATAATGGTTTTGCAATATTACCGGCTATTGCAGTTGGCTCATCGGTTTCTGCAATGGTTGCGCAGAATATGGGTGCAGGTGCAATTGATCGCGCCAAAAAGACATTCTATACCGGCTTTGCTCTTGCTTTTTCAATTACCTTTGCAGTATTCATTATTACACAGATCTTCCCTGAACAGATCTTATCTGTTTTTGATGATGATCCGATTACGATCTCTGCCGGGGTAGAGTATATCAGGACTTTTTCTTTCGATTACCTGATTGTACCTGCGACATTCTGTTTGAATGGCCTTGTAACGGGTTCAGGTCATACAATTATATCATCAGTATGCGGAATTCTGTCATCAATCGGTTTCCGTGTCCCGATAGCCATAGTTTTTGGAACAATAATGAAAAAAGGATTGGGTGGTTTAGGGCTTGCGGCACCTATTGCCAGCTTGGCATCATTTTTAATCCTGCTGATTTATTATATTACAGGAAAATGGAAAACGAATAAGGTTATTAAAACTAACACCTAATGACAATTATAAATAAGTCAATCTCAAAAAGAATATTTGATTATAGTAATTGCTATTTGATATATTCTGCCCTAGAAGCTCACCTTCGATATGTTTTCAGAGAACATATCGGGGGTGTTTTTTTCTTTACAATAATAAAAAATATGATATAATGACTAATAATATGGTATGGATATTTATGGTAAATTATTAGAGGCCCCAGAAAGATACTAATACGAAGACGATAAATAAGACGAGATAGATAACTATTTCTTTTAAATATTGAATTACAGGTAAATAGTGATAAGAATTTGGAACAATGGGTCCGAATAAACTGGAGTATTTGGTTTGAGCGTTACCCATGCTTGAGTAATGCCTGGGTTACGCTCTTGTTTTTACTCTAAATTGCCTGATGAGCTGCTTTATAAATGACAATTCAAAAAGTTATAGCAGTGTTTAACCGATTACAGGTATGGAACAGTTTAAAAAATAATAAATGGAGGTAGATGAAACTGATGAGTAGGTTAAAGGTGAAGCATAGTAATCCGGAGGGACTATTTGATTCAAAAATTTTTAGTCAAGTGGTTACAGTTAGCGGTAATGCAAAAACAATCTACATCGGTGGACAAAATGCTATTAACTCTGAGGGACAATTAATAGGTCGGGACAACTTAGAGCTTCAAACAAAACAGGTACTAAAAAATATACAGACAGCTTTGGCCACTGAAGATGCAACTTTCAATGATGTTATCAAGCTCAACATTTACATGGTTAACGGGTGTGATCCGGCAGTCGGATTAAAAGCATTTAATGAAGCAATAGGTGAGATGGAAAAGCCTCCTTTGATTACAGTTCTCAAAGTCGCTGGTCTTGCACATCCTTTATGCTTGATTGAAATTGATGCAATTGCTGTTGTTGAAGAAAAAGAAGATTGCATGGGATGAGCTACTCAAAATTTGAGGACAGGTGTTAAAATGGAAATTTTAGATGTTGTTGATGAATGGGGCAATCCGACAGGAGAAACAGTAGAACGAAAAGAAGCTCATGAGAAAGGTATAATGCACAGGACATCTCATGTGTGGCTTGTCAGAAATAAACATGGGAAGGTTCAAATTCTGCTACAGAAAAGAAGTGAAACCAAAGAATCTTTCCCGGGCTGCTATGATATTTCAAGTGCCGGTCACATTCCTGCAGGAATGGATTTTGCTGAGTCAGCCATACGAGAGTTGCAAGAAGAACTTGGTGTTTCAGCTTCTGAAAATGAACTTATATTCTGTGGGGATCGAATTATAAACTGGAATGACTGTTTTTATGGTAAACCTTTTCATGACAGGCAGTATTCGCGCGTATTCATTTTGTGGCGGGACATTGATGAAGAAAAAATGATTCTTCAAAAAGAAGAAATTGATAGTGTACTTTGGATAGATCTTGACGAGTGCATTGCAGCGGTAGAGAATAACCAAATAAGACATTGCATATATCCTGATGAGCTGAAAATGGTAAAGGATGCTTGTGAATGTAAGTGAATACGATAAAAATGCATGACAGTGGTATATATGCTAGTGTTATATTTTACGGCCTCCTTGACCTGCAATTTTCCGTATAGTTACGAAGAATCCATTGACATGTTACCGCGTACAGATGCATACAGACAGTGTTGAGTTAGAACTGCATAATGCCAGGCTTTTATTTAATTTAAAGCTTCCTGTACCAAAGTGCTATGAATTGATATTTATAAATAACAGGAACGGGTTGCTCTATGAAAAAAATAAAGGGAACAGATATAGTCAACTATCTTTTGAAAAATACCATAACATTGAAGTGTCTCATTAGGTGCAATGTTAACGCAATTGCTCCATTTTAGACAGCTCCCAAGATGTATGTTGGAAGTTCCGGGCAGGTAATCGCTGAGTGTGATAGAAATCATGAAAATCTACTGGTATGTCCCCGTAATAGAAGCAAATCCGTTATTCACACCTGTTGATTATGATTACTTCAAGGACGGTAAAACTTATATAATTAGACTGTTTTGTGCTAGCGGGAAAAGATATGAAATAAAACTTAAGGCGCAGATTGTAGGGAAAATAGACTTTTCAACAGAAACATTGATTAAAGTACCTGCTAAACCAGAGAAGGGTTTTAATTATCCATATTACTTGTATATACCCGCTGGTACAAATGAATCTAAAATTAACCGTTTGCTTGTTGAACCCAACAACTCTGGTTACGTAAGCGACGATTTGGGATTTCATGATGAAAGAGCAAAAACTACTGCGACCCGTACGATGCCAAGCTTTGTTGCTGAACTGCTTGAAATACCATTTTTAGTTCCTGTATTCCCAAGACCATTTACTGAATGGTGGGATAATTATTATCATACTTTATCCAGAGATGTAATGCTACAGACTTCGGGAGACGGAGTTAGAGTTGACCTTCAGTTAATTGCTATGATTAAAGATGCCCAAAACCTTTTATCAAAGCAGGGTGTAAAGTTAGAAAAGAAGGTGTTCATGACAGGCTTTTCTGCTTCAGGACAATTTGCAAATCGCTTTACAGTACTTCATCCGGAATGGGTTAAGGCTGTATTCCATGGTGGATTTACTATGTATCCTACAGATAGTATAGATGGAAACACCTTATCCTTCCCATTAGGTACTGCCGATATGGAAGAGCTTACCGGCAAGAAGTTTAACCTGGAAGAATACAAAAAGATTGCTCAATTTGTCTATACCGGAGACCTCGACCAAAATGATAGAATTGTTGAGACAATAGAAGATATCAATGCTTATGATGCTGAAGTATTGCACAGGCTATATAAGACAGAAGAACCTATGAAAATTTGGGCAAAGAAAGAAGAATTGATGAACAGTTTAGGATTTAAGGATAATATTCAGTTCTATATATATGAAGGTATTGGTCATGGCATTCCACAGGCTGTTGCTCATGATATGACCGATATCAGCAAAATGTCCGACAGATTGGAGGAATATGCAGCGGGTAATTTTAGTACCGGCTTTTAACATAAATCCTTAGATGAGATAGGTAAGATGAGTTCAGCCTTAGAAGGTATGCGTTCGACCTTAAAGGCTATGATTGCTGAGATTCAGGAAAAGGCTAATCTTGTAGCCAATCATTCCGGCACATTATCTAGAGTAATTGATGATACATCAATAACAGAGGGGAATATAGCCATGGCCAGTGAAGAGTTGGCTGGTGGAGCAACTGAGTTAGCCAATCATTCACAGGATGGCCTGCAGCGTTTAACAAGTTTAGCAGAGGAAATTAATCTGCTTGATGCCAATGCAAGTCGGATACAGAGCTATATTGAAGAGTCCAAAGCAGCCAATGATGTTGGCAGAACCTATACTCTGGAATTAAAAGCAGCTTTAGATGAAAATGTAAAGGTATCTGAGGAAATTAATGCTATGGTTGATCAACTTAGTGAACAATCCAAAGCCATCGCATTTATTATTACAGTAATCAAAAGAATATCAGAGCAAACCAACCTATTGGCTCTCAATGCAAGCATAGAAAGTGCTAGAGCGGGCGAATATGGAAAAGGATTCGCTGTTGTTGCAGAAGAAATACATAAACTTTCAGAGCAAACCAGGAATTCAATCATTGGAATTGAGGGAATTATCACAGAAGTAGGTACAGGAATAGAAAAGATCCATGAATTTGTAAAAAGCAATGAAAGTGTTAATATAAAGACAGCGGAAGTATCACAAGCTTCTATAAAAGCATTTAATGCCATGGAAAAATCTATGGTTCAAATTATTACACAGATTCAAGGAGTATTGGAGCAGATTAATATCATATCAGAATATAAGAATGAAGTGGTACAGTAAATCGAAAATATTTCTTTGATTGCTCAGGAATCCACAGCTGCGACTGAAGAAATTTCTTCATCTCTGTCACAGCAGTTATCTAATATGGAAACAGTTGCCCAATCCTCCCATGAGCTATTAGAGATAGCTACTGGATTGGAGCAATTAGTCAGCGAGTTTAAGTTATAATATAAAACCTCCTTAAAGTAGGGCATCATTCTGTGGCTTTGAGGAAGCCAGGAATTTTATCAGAGTTATAGTAGAGCAGTATTATACGAGGTAATTAATTGTGAATAAATTAAATGTTATACTCTTTGATGATTTTGAGGTATTAGATGTTTTTGGACCGATCGAAGTTATAGATAAACTTCCACAAGGTTATAGCATTGAGTATTTTTCACAAAAGGGTGGCCTGGTTAAAAGTAAGCAAAATACCTGTATATAAACATTACCGTTTTCAAAAATATCATATGGGGTATATTGCTTGTTCCTGGAGGTATGGGCACAAGGACTCTTGTAAATGACACACACAGGAATTGTCTGAAAAATATGACTTTATTTATTTCCGTACCTCCCTTTTCGTTATGAAAAGAAGGGTGGGAATTGACTATTCAATTAAGAATATTATGATCAGTAAATTGATTATAACGAAAAATGCAACACGTTATCAATAAACCATTGACTTATATCAAACATAATTGTATATTATATATAAAAATGCATAGCTTATCCATTATCTATTAATGTATACATAATAAGTGTATATATTCAATAAGTATGAGTTGAATCTCGGATGTTGTAATACAGTTTTTGGTATTTAATTGAGGTAACAGACAATGTTGTCTATAGTGGCTTAATTTGCGGAGAACAGAAAGTCTGCTACCTTATTTCTTGTGGAAGTGGATTGAGTTAGCTATGGATATTTGATTCACTTATATGTATGAATTTGACGAACGTTTCATGCAGAGGCGTACGTTGAATATAGAAAAAAGGAGGAAATATATGAAGAAAATTATAAGTATTTTGCTAGTTTTTTCTATGGCAATGAGTTTAATTGCATGTGGTAAAAGTAAAGATACCGAAGACACAATAAAAAAAGAAGATGAGAAACCAACTGTAACCGAAAGCGCATCAAAGGATGCAGAAGCAACTCCAACAGAAGAAGCAAACGTTGAACTAACTTATGATGAAAAATCATCAGCAATTTATAATGCACAGTTAGGTGAATACTATAAAGCATATCAGGCTGTTGATTCTGCAAAATCAATTTCTGAGAGATTTGCATTACAGGCGATTGCAGAAGCAAAGCTGATGGAAGCCGCAGTTATGCTTCCTATAAAGACACAAGGCGGCTTATATGCTATTTCAAGAGTTGCTCCATATACGGTAACTAATGTTGCCTGGGGAAATGATAGTGACAGATTTCATCAGGCATTGGTTGCTACTGAGTTTATAAAAGCTGAACATAGAAAAGAAATGAAGGAAAAATGGAATGAGCTCAAGGGAACAGGAACCTATGAACAATGGGCAAAATCCTACCTTGCTGAAAAGGGGTATACGCTTAAGGATTCTTATAGTCTGCCATATACCTCTGATCCTGTAACCTGGGATATTCTTGCTACTTCCAGGGCAGCGGACAGTGAAGCAATTGTCAATACCTTTGATGGACTGCTGGAGTATGATATAGAAGGAATACAGCAGCCTGCATTGGCAGAGAGATATGAAGTATCCGCTGATGGATTAACCTATACCTTCTACATTCGCAAGGGTGTGAAATGGGTTGATTCCCAGGGCAGAGAAGTTGCTGAAGTTAAGGCGGATGATTTTGTTGCCGGTATGCAGCATATGATGGATGCTCAAGGCGGATTAGAGTACCTGATTCAGGGAATCATCAAAAATGCTGATCAGTACATAAGCGGAGAAATTACCGATTTTTCACAGGTTGGCGTTAAAGCTTTAGATGATTATACATTGCAATATACACTGGAAAAGCCTTGTTCATATTTTACAACCATGCTGGGTTATGGAGTATTTGCTCCGATGTGCAGATCTTACTATATCTCTAAGGGTGGTAAGTTTGGCCAGGAATATGATCCTTCTGCACCGGATTATACTTATGCAAAGGATCCCGACTCGATTGCATATTGCGGGCCTTATCTTGTAACAAATGCTACAGCTAAGAATACCATTGTATTCAAGGCAAATGAGTCATACTGGAATAAAGATAAGATCAATATTAAAAAGATTACCTGGTATTTCAATGATGGTTCGGATGTTACAAAGGCTTATAACGATATGAAGGCTGGAGTAATAGATGGGGCAGGCTTAAATACTTCAACAATTCCCATCGCTAAATCGGAAGGCTTGTTTGATGAATATGCATATATCTCATCTACAACCGCTGTTTCCTATATGGGCTTCTATAACTTAAATCGTGCAGCCTTTGCGAATGTAAATGATGGAACAGCAGCAGTTTCAGCAAAATCTGAGGAAGATAAGGCAAGAACGAATGCAGCTATGAATAATGTTCATTTCCGCAGAGCAATATCCTTTGCAGTTGACAGAGGCGCATATAACGCTCAGATAGCCGGTGAAGACTTAAAATACAATGCTTTAAGAAACTCATATACACCTGGTACCTTTGTTGTATTGGAAGAAGACACAACCGTACAGATTAATGGGGTAGCTAAAACCTTCCCGGCCGGAACTTATTATGGTGAAATCATGCAGGCACAGATTGATGCAGATGGTGTTCCGATTAAGGTATGGGATCCTGCAGCGGATGATGGCATTGGTTCCAGCGATGGTTTTGATGGTTGGTACAATCCTGACAATGCCAGAGCAGAATTAAACAAAGCAATCGAAGAACTTGCAGCACAAGGTGTTACAATTGATGCTCAGAATCCTATAATACTTGATCTGCCATATCCATCAAATGATGAGAGATATGCGAATCAGGCAAATGCTTTCAAGCAGTCTGTGGAGAAAGCTCTGAATGGAATGGTTACCATTAATCTTATAGAATGTAAGAGCTATGAAGAGTGGTATTATAGCGGATACTATACCGACTATGGTTATGAGGCTAATTACGATATCTATGATTTATCAGGATGGGGCCCTGACTACGGTGATCCTTCCACCTATCTTGATACATTCTTGCCCGACTATGCAGGCTATATGATTAAGTGTATCGGTATCTATTAATTAAAACTTATAGAGTTAATTTTGCCTGATTAATTATGAGGGAGAAGATGGTATCAGGGAATGTAACTTTATTCCCTGATACCATTCAAGAGTGAGCAGCTATGACGAAGTATCTGATTAAACGTGTATTACATGGATTGCTATCAATTGTTGTTGTAGTAGCAATCGTTATGATAATTATTTATTCTTTGATGGATCGTAACCTGATTTTTAAGAATGATAATACATATTCTCATTTGAAGAATAATTCAAAGGAAATATATAAGTACTCCAAATGGGAGGAATACGGTTATATTGATTTTGTAACCTATGCGGATTATCTGCTTATGTTAACAAGCAGCGGAGAAATTGACGAAGAAACAAGAAGCAGTGTTGTTGGAATTGGAAGAACAGCAGATAAGGATTCGGAGAATGTTAGAAAATATGTGGAGCAGTTCTCGGAATACTATATATCCAAAGGATATACAGTAAAACGAATTGATGCTGTTATGATGAATGCGAAAAAAGTGGCTGATGGTGGTCAACCACAGCTCTTTGCGTATAAAAATTTATCTCTCCTATCAAGATTGTGGTCCTATTTTTCAAAAATAATTACAATCGACAATATTCATTATGCTGAGGAAGTCAAAGGAGAGCGAGGAATAACCTTTACCTTATTTGATCCGGTATATGGAGGGAAGAAATTCTCGCCTGCAATTATAGGAAATGGTACAAAGCATAAGTATTTGCTGTATTTTGATTCGAAATTTCCTTATATTCATCAGAATATTATTACGATTAATCTTGGTACCTCTTATTCGGTGAATCAAGGAATTGATGTGTTTGAAACTATGACCAGGTCCCAGGGATCCTATGTGAAATCATTGGTTACTTATCCGACAGGGCTGCAGGAAGACAGTGCAGATGATCTTCATACTGCTACCTATGTCAAGGGATCTTTGGAGTCAAGCCTGGTATTTAAGGATCGTTTCACGGATAACTATACCAATGTTAGTACGAAAAAAGCATCATTATCAAAGGTAGGTTTTTCCTTCGTTATAGGTATACTGGCATCCTTACTTGCATATTTTGTTGGAGTACCATTGGGTATTGCCATGGCGAAAAGGAAGGACAAAACTCTGGATAAAATTGGAACACTATATATAGTGTTTATTATTGCTGTTCCTTCCCTGGCATATATTTTCCTCTTTAAAGCAATCGGTGGAAAGCTTGGTTTGCCAACCACTTTTGATTTAGAATCATCCAGCAAGCTGATGTATGTTCTGCCTATAGTATCCTTGGCACTACCGCAGATAGCTTCCCTGATGAAATGGATTCGCCGTTATATGATCGATCAGATGAACTTGGACTATGTTAAATTTGCAAGATCGGGTGGCCTATCCGAGGGAGAAATCTTCACAAAACATATTCTGAAAAATGCAGCGATACCAATTGTACATGGTATTCCGGGAACGATACTTTTTGCTATGACAGGAGCTATCATAACGGAACGTGTATATGTTGTGCCAGGTGCAGGTAACTTGTTAATAGAAGCGATTGGACAATATGATAATGGTGTTATTGTTGGTGTAACCTTATTTTATGCACTGTTAACCGTTGTTTCAATCATCTTGGGTGATGTTTTGATCACCATGGTTGATCCAAGAATATCATTTACTAGTAAGGACAGGTAGATACATATGCAAAGTATAGATTTAAATCAATTCGGCTTGTCAGAGGAAGAGCTTTTTTCCAGAGTGGATCATAATGAGCTTGACTCTGAGAAGATTATGGCACCAAGGTATTCTTATTGGAATTCTGTATTTCGTGTATTTTTCAGAAAAAAATTAAATATTGCATTGCTGTCAATCCTGGCTCTCATACTGGCATTTGCTTATATTTATCCTTTATTTGCTGAATATGATAAATTTGGTAATCTGCTTGATGCATCGGCGAAGCATTTGTCACCATCTGCAGCCATTAAGAAGTTTGGATTCAGCATACACTGGATTTTAGGTACCGGTGCGGCGGGTCAGTCCACATTTGATGCTATATGGTTTGGATCAAGGATATCAATTTCCCTGGCCATGGTTTGTGGTGTCATCAATCTGACTATTGGAGTTATCATGGGTGCAATCTGGGGGTTCTCAAAAAAAATAGATATCGTGATGATGGAGGTATACAATATACTTGCAAATGTTCCGTATATCCTGATTGTAGCCGTTTTGGTAATGATTTTGACATCAAGCTTTTGGACATTAGTACTTGCTATGACGATCACAGGTTGGTTGGGAATAGCATACTTTATCCGCACACAGGTGGTCATTATTCGTAACCGGGAATACAATCTGGCATCAAGATGTCTGGGCACTCCATTATTAAAGATTGCCATGAGGAATATTCTCCCCTTCATGACCTCTGTTATTGTTACATTGGCTGCTACGGAGATTCCATCCTATATATCCATGGAGGTTTTCTTAGGCTTTATCGGAATGGGACTTTCCGAAATGTCTCTGGGACGTTTGATTTATGAGGCAGAGAGTGCAATGGTTACACCTGGATGGGAATTTGAATTCTGGAGCCCGGTTGTGATAGCATCAATCATTACGGTTGTATTGTATGTAGTGGGACAAAACCTTGCTGATGCATCGGATCCAAGAACGCATATGTAGAGGTTACTAATATGGATGATAAAAAAGTATTGTTATCAGTGAAAAATCTGAATGTAAAATTCCGTGTACGAGGAAGAGTCTTAACGGCCATCAGAGATGTATCACTTGATATTTATGAAAACGAGTCAATTGCAATTGTAGGAGAATCCGGTTCCGGAAAATCTGTTTTTACAAAAACCTTTGCTGGAATGCTGGATGGAAATGGTTATATTGATCATGGTACTATCATTTTCAATGATGAAGATTTATCAGACACGATAGTGAAATTGAATCCTTTAGCTAAAAAAACTATTAATTTTTGCTATAATAAACTAAATGAATATGCTAAGCTGGAGTTTGGTGCATCAACCTATCGCGAGATCCTTGAACTGAAATCCGAGATGAGGAGAAAGGGCTCCTTGAGTTTGGAAGAGGAAGAAGAGTCTAAGAAGAAATTAAATGAGCTGAGGATGAAAAAAACGGAGATATATAATCTTAAACAGACTTATGATTCCTCCAAGGAAAAAGAAAAAATAAAAGAAGCCTCACAGCAGATCGCTCAGTTGGAAAAGCAGATTAAGGAATTGCAGAGCTATAATGATAAGCTGATCAAGGAGAGAAAACAGGCTGTTGCCAATGATACTACATATCTTAGTCAGTATCAAAAAAGGATGGAGGAGCTTAAGAACAGGTATTCTAAGGAAATCGCAGGCGATATCTCCCAGGCATCAAAAGACAGGAATCTTATCCTGGCAAAAGAAATTTATCTCTCGGTGGGCAGATACAGTATTAAAAAACGTTATCAGCTTATTCGCAATCTCTTGAAAGCACTCAAAGCTGCAATGAGATTAGGTGTTGACCTGATGGATGAGGAACAAAGAAATGCAGTATTTGATCCTGTTGCCTTCCGAGTGAAATATTTGGATGAAAATGAAGAGAGGTTACATGGAACATGTATTGTGAATCTTGCTAACATAAAATATGATAAAGACTGGAGACTGATTAGAGGACGAAAGATATCTACAGTGTTCCAGGATCCCATGACCTCTCTAAATCCGGTTATTACAATCGGAAAGCAAATTACCTCTATCATTATAAAGCATCAGAAGTGTACAGAGCTGGAAGCAAGAGAAAGAGCTTTGAAATTAATGAAAAAGGTCGGAATACCAAACGCAGAGGCTCGTTTTGATGACTATCCTTTTCAGTATTCAGGCGGCATGAGGCAACGTATTGTTATTGCGATAGCGCTATCCTGCCAACCAAAGATCCTTATTTGCGATGAACCCACCACTGCACTGGATGTTACAATCCAGGCTCAGATTTTAAAGCTTTTAAAGGACCTTCAGAAGGAATTCAAATTCACCATTGTATTTATTACCCATGACTTAGGTGTGGTAGCAAACATTGCAGATCGGGTAGCGGTACTTTATGCCGGGCAGATTGTAGAGATCGGTAAGGTAGAGGAGATTTTCTATGATCCTCGTCATCCCTATACCTGGGCGCTATTTTCATCGTTGCCACAGCTTGCAGAGAGGAATACAAGGCTTTATTATCTGCACGGTACACCTCCATCCTTATATAACGACATCGTGGGTGATGCCTTTGCACCAAGAAATCCGTATTGCTTAAAGATCGATACATTAGCTGAGCCGCCGATGTTCCAGGTGAGTGAAACACACTATGCAAAAACCTGGTTATTGGATCCACGGGCTCCGAAAATTGAAAAGCCTGAGAACATCAGGAATACACGGGAGAAACTTATTAAAATATTTAATATTAATGTAGGAGACGGAGAAAGTGGCTAAAGGGAAAAATGAAAATATTAGCACAATGGATGAGAATGGTAGAGAAATTTTATTGTCGTTAAAAAATGTCGATATTACTTTTGGCAAAGGTGATAAAGCGGTTAAGGCTGTAAAAAATGCCTCCTTTGATATCTACAAGGGAGAAACCTTTTCTCTTGTTGGAGAATCCGGCTCGGGAAAAACAACCATAGGCAGAGCTATTATTCGTGCTAATTCAATAACGAATGGAAAAATACTATATAAGGGTGTCCGGATTAGCGGAAAGATTTCGCGCTCTCTTGAGCGTAAGGTTATCCGAAATATCCAGATGGTATTTCAGGATCCGGCAGCATCTCTGAATGAAAGAGCAACAATAGATTATATAATTTCAGAAGGCTTATATAATTTCCGTCTATTTGAAAATGAAGCTGACCGTATTAGAAAAGTAGAGTCAATTATAAATGAAGTCGGCTTGCTACCAGAGCATCTGACCAGATATCCACATGAGTTTTCAGGTGGACAACGTCAGAGAATTGGATTGGCACGAGCAATGGTTATGGAACCGGAACTGGTTATTGCAGATGAGCCTATTTCTGCCTTGGACGTTTCCATTCGTGCTCAGGTTTTAAACCTGATGAAGAAATTCCAGGAAGAAAAAAATGTTACATATCTTTTTATTGCCCATGATCTTTCTATCGTACGGTTTATATCAGACCGTATCGGTGTTATATATAAAGGTGTTATTGTTGAGATAGCAGAGGCAGAGGAACTATTTAACTACCCATTACATCCCTATACACGCTCCTTGATTTCGGCGATTCCAATTCCGGATCCACAGCTGGAGAAGAATAAGGTTCTCTACACCTATGATCCAACTATTCATGATTATAGTGTTGACAAGCCTGAATTTGTATGTATCGGACATAATCACTGGGTATACGGAAACAAGAAGGAAATTGAGGAGTATAAAGCTATTCGGGAGAAGAACGTTCCAATTCAAATAATTAAAATTAAAAATCCAAATGAAGCAGACAATGAAGAGAAGCAAGAAGAAGCAGCCATTAGAGATGAAATATTGCAGGCACCGATACACGATACAGGAAGTGTATGGTATACTGTATTATCCTTCTTCCTGCCGATTCTCGGTATCATTGCAGCGCTGTTGTTCAAGCACAAGATGTATTATCGTAATTATAAGGCTTGTAAAAAAGGTGCACTCAGCGCGTTTGCAGTACTTGGTGTTATTTTAGCTGTTTTTGCAATAGCACTTGTATTTGTTGTGCTCTAATGAAAATATTATGAAATCTGATGGGGCTGTTGAAAATATACAACAGCTCCATTATAAAATGCGGAGAAATTACAGTGGATGAGAATATCCACTTCTTTGTTACTTATGGAGCTTAGGCATTGAGAAAGGTTTGAATCACTAATGAAGCGCACCAAAAATGAAAATTTAAAGCCTGTCATTAAAGCAGAGCTTTCTGAAAAAAATGTTCGTGTTAGAATCGCAGCTGTAATTCTTCTGATAGTCCTTGCAGGCAGTGCATTTGCTTATGCACTTATTTCCTTTTTAAGTCAGAAGTCGGGATGGGTCACGATTAAGGCAGCAGCATCTTCCGAACGAAATTGCAGTAACGAGTTTGTTTTTCTGTATTGTATTGGAGCCGGTGGAGCGTCTGCTAGCCTAGAGAATAAGTATTTAACTTCACTTTACACGGCTGCTACGGTTAAAGCTTATAAGCTTTTTAACAATGATGAGATCTTTGCCGGTGTGAATAACATTGCATATATAAATATGCATCCCAATGAGGTAATTGAGGTGGATGAGCTATTATACAATGCATTTTCATTGCTGGAAAGATATAATTGCCGCAGTCTGTACCTGGCGCCTATCTATGCAGAGTATGATAATATATTTGTTTGTGAGGATGATTCTCAGATCTTAGCTTATGATCCGTTCCAGAATGACGAAATCCGCTCATATTATGCGGAGCTTGCAGCATTTGCATCAAGCTACGATGCGATTAATATAGAGCTGTTGGGCGACAACAAGATAAGGCTGCGGGTATCCGCTGAATATCAACAATATGCAGCCGAACACGGTATTACGGACTATATTGATTTCTTTTGGATGAAAAATGCATTTATCATCGATTACCTTGCAGCTGTGATGATTGAGAATAACTTTACATTAGGTGCAATCTCCAGCTATAACGGTTTTGTGCGAAATTTGGATGGTAGTGGGAACATCTATTCTTATCATTTATATGACCGTGTTGGAAATACAGTATACCCATCGGGAATTATGAAGTATACAGGACCGCAAAGTATCGTATACTTGCGGAATTACAGGATGACAGAGCTGGATAATCAGTATTATTATGAACTGGCTAACGGCGAAACAAGAACATCCTTCATAGATATAACAGACGGATTATGCAAATCCTCTAAAAATGATCTTGTTACGTATTCAAAGGAGTATGGTTGTGCAGAAATACTATTACAGATGCTTCCTGTTTATATCACGGATACATTCCATGAAGAAGCATTGACATCCCTTGCTCAGAATTCAATCTATTCTATTTATTGTGAGGATAGCGTTATTTACTATAATGATTCGGAGCTTATTCTTACGGATTTGTATGATAGGGAAAATGTGACATATACATCGAAGATAATAGATCGGTAGTAGGTAATGGAGGGGTTTATAATGGATTATAAGATTAAACTTAATTCATTTTATCTGTGTGTTAAGGATTTAAAGCGTGCTGTTAATTTTTATGAGCAATTATTAAATCAAAAAGTTGAAGAAAATGGTTCATTATTTATTATCAACGGAATTAGATTTTGGTTGTTTGATTATCAGGCAGCAAATGATAACCGTGTTGTTTTTGGACATAATTGCTTGCCGAGTTTTGAAGTGGATGATATTAAAGCCTTGATGAAAAAATTAGATGAATTACAGGCAGAAATAGTATTTCCCCTTACTCGAATAGGAAACAACTGGGTTCTTGAATTTAGAGATTCGGAGGGAAATGATATTGAAGTGTACTCAAAATACCGTCCTCTAGATGCAGATAAGGATGAGAATTATCAGTTTTACTAATTTCATAATCATGCATCGCAGCTACAATAAAAAATGACATGTTCCCTCTTTAATTGTTCCGGCATCATCCTGTGCCGGAGCAATTCACTTTATGTGAGCTTCAAATTTCACCTTTTTTAGAGGCAACTTCAGCTATAATATCAGAGTGGGCATTTCAAAGGATTGTAAAACGCCCTTTGATGAAACCTTAAGGAGGACTATATAAGAGGATAAAATCATAAACACCAGTAAATGTGGAATTTTTAACGATTTATTGTGACAATAATTGACATGCAATGTATGAAAAATTATAATCATAATAATTATTTTATTAAGGAGAGGCTATTATGAAATCAAAACGATTAGCAGTGATTATCCTTAGTATAGCACTCGGCTTTTGTCAATCCAGTCCTGTAATGGCATGCACAATATTTACGGTTGAACTGGAGGATGGTACTATATTAGTCGGCAATAACGAAGATTTTTCATATTCCATCGGTAACTCTATGATAATTACAGCACCAGGTGAAAGAGGTTATGGTCGCATATGCTTTTATAATATGACTTATATTCAGGGTGGCATGAATGAGCATGGTTTATTTTATGATGGTGCTTCCTGTCCGCCGTCTGAAATTCCGTATTACAGTGATAAAGAGAATTTGGATTATAATTTGGGTGATATTGCTCTTGCAAATTGTACAACCGTGGAAGAAGTTGAAAAGTTCTTTGAGAGCTATAATATCCCTAATGGTTTTTATGATCATCTCATGTTTACCGATATCACAGGAGCTTCTGCAGTATTTGAGTGGGTGGAAGGAGAACTTCATATTATTCATAGAAGTAAAGACGAGAATTATCAGGTTATAACAAATTATTGGCTGACTAATCCCTCTCTTGGTGGATATCCCTGTGAACGTTATAACACTGCTGTGGATATATTGCAAAACCAGTCACCATCGATAGAAACCTGTGCTTCTATATTAAATTCCACAAAGCAGAATTGGGGCGAAGGAGGAACATTGTATTCGAATATATATAATTTATCGCAAAAAGAAATCTATGTGTTCAACAGGGGCAGAATGGATCAAGCTTGTAAGATAGATATGGAAGAAATATTTCAGTCAATGCAGGCAGGGACTCAAGAAAAATATAACCTAAACGAACTTACATATGATACCCAATTCAATGTAAGTAATTTAAGTAATAATAGCACGATGCCCGAATCTGATGGGGATATAGAAACATCGCTTACTGGTTCCACACAAAACAGTTTCTATAATAATTGGATCTTATTGATTTCCGGAGTATGTATTCTGATATTTATTGTATTCTCGTTAGTAAAAAGAATAGAAAGGAAAAAGTAGTTGTAGAAAGCTTTCGCATATGTTAAAATGGTTTTTCCTGCTTAAGAGAATGGACTAAAAGATAAATAAGTAGATGAAAAGGAAGCGGAAGAATGATTGCGTCACAATATAAGATAATATTACCAAGCAATTATGATATGGATATTATAAGGAAGAGAGTCAAGGATAATGGCCATAAAACAGATGGATTTTATGGCCTAAAGTTCAAACTATACCTAATAACAGAAAAGGGGATACATAATAATCTGCAAAATAGTTATTCGCCATTGTATCTTTGGAAAGATAGTGAAGGATTCAATAAATTCTTATTTGAGGGATTTTATGATAATATTATAGCATCATTTGGATGGCAGAACGTGAATATAGGAGTACCTTTAGTTGATACAACAACGGATAGAATTAAAGATAAAACTTTTTTATATGAAATAGTAAGAGAAATTGAGCCGAAGGAAAGTCTAAACGACCTAAAAAATCTCATCTTAGAAGCTATTCCCAAAATTGAAGATGCAGAATATGTAATAATATATAATCCGGATAAATGGAAATACCAGGTGTTTTACTTTATAGATGATTTACAAAAAGTGAAGACAGAAAAAGGTGTAGTTTATAATATACTTCATATATCACAATAGTATAGTGACAAGGGGACATTAAACTGAGGAATGCCTCGAGTAGCATTTCGATATGCTCTTGAGAAAGTGAATAGCGAGAGAAAAGCTAAGCTCATGAATTAATGAAGGAAATAGTTATATTTAGTATTATACATTCGATTGAGGAGGATGATTGCTTGTTTATTGATATAGAAACAGAAAGATGTACGACAACTATGGCATGCCGGCTGAAAACGGCGTCAATCCGGATGATGAAGATTCGGATTTAGGCGAAATCTGGGTGGCTATTAAAGAGAAGTAAGGTTTATAAATATTCTTAAGCTTAAAATGCGTACCGATGACGGTGCGCATTTTTTGGATTTAATGCCTGGGACTCGCGATTACAAAACGGGTTTTCACATAATTATTATTGATTTTCATAATATAAATTGCTATAATATTCCAATAAAATCTTTATTCTATCGCTGGATTGATGATTGATATAATACGATTATAATAGAATAGATATTTCTTTGATAAAAGTATATAAAGAGGTATTTGAGGTTTATTATGGGAAATATTGTGGTTTGGTGTTTATTTATTGTACAAGGAATACTAGTTTTCTATTACTTATATAAAAATTTTTGCTTTAAAAATATAAAGCTTATTATACCATTAGTAGTAATAATTTTGATACTTTTGCTTATAAGTCTTAATAGAGCATTAAAGGTAATAGAGTTAAATAAGAGGTACTATACTATCTCAGTATCTTTGCTATCGCAATTTATTATTTATAATAGCTTTGTCAAGCATAAAGAAGATTTTAAAATAAATACAATCCGCGGTTGTATAAACTATTTTTGTCAAAGAGATATGAGGTGGGGGTTCAAAAAATATTCATCAAGCAATTTTTCATCTTTGGGATGTATTCCGACGGTTATTGCTATGATTGCCTCATTGAAGGACAAAAATATAACTCCCTTGGATGTGGGAAAGTGGTTACAGAACACTAATTATATAACTATAGATGGAACAAGAATGGACGCTGTGGTGGAGTATTTTCATCAACTAAACATACCATATATAATCATTAGCAAAGGCGATAAGCAAAAATTATTGGATTGTATCGATGATGGATACATGTTTGCAATTTTATATAAAAAGCATGCGGTGTTAGCCGTAAAAACAAATAAAAAAATTATTGTTCTTGATCCGATGAAGCCAAATCGTATGTTGTTATGCAATTTTAATAAGTTTATAGATAATGTGTTTAAAGAGGAATATATTTCAGAGAATTCTCATCCAGTAATTGGAATTAATATATGCATTTAAAGATTCACATCTCAACCGGAGTTAATATATACCATCAACACCCTATATTTATCTACATATATGAAAGATCCCAACATGACCGTTGCACCGTCTCAGGATCATGAAAAAGACTCCATCGAAATCTTCCTTGATGAGAATAATGATAAGGCTAGCTGGTATGGCTCTGATGATGTGCCCCCTAAGATTAGAGAAATCTGATCTTAGGGGGTATTTAATGTTATATAGAAATCTGGCTATATTAAGGCCTTACGGCTATGCCGGTGGTTATTTTATGGTTTTTCAGGCATCCATTCAATTAGGGAAAATTTGTGATTGAAATATTATTCAAAGATGCTATACTTATGTTACAAATATAATCGAAAAATTATAGATATTGTAAAATATAAAAACATTATACAGAAGAAAGTGCTTTATAAAGAAGCAATATTAAGAAAGGTGGATTATATAAGAAGTTGGGACGTGAAGAAATACTTATGCTAACTAAAGAAGAATCTTTACAAAAAGATATCCAAAAGAAAAAATATTATATCCCGGTTAAGACGAAGTTTCTACTTAGCTGTTTTTACCGGGTCAATTATTCCAAAAGCTACCGTACTTGCCTGTCCGTGAAATGACGAGTATAATGTCCATAAAAACAGAAAGGAGAATGACATCCCATTATTGATATTGTGTCACCA
>Ga0134093_1000917_pt1 | contig 32239 bp, 26 predicted proteins | sample 4_1taG_FD_94452 | JGI IMG/M metagenome (GOLD analysis project Ga0134093, IMG submission 94452) | Switchgrass degrading microbial communities from high solid loading bioreactors in New Hampshire, USA - 4_13_20_68_A1 metaG | ecosystem: Engineered > Bioreactor > Semi-continuous > Anaerobic >...
ATGGTTTCAACCCTTCTTACGTCAAGACGCACCGAAGAATAGAATTTCAGGGCACGTCCGCCGGGTGTGACCTCTGGATTTCCGAACATTACTCCCACTTTTTCGCGTAACTGGTTGATGAAAATGGCCACTGTCCTGGATTTGCTCAATACACCCGAAAGCTTTCTCATGGCCTGGGACATAAGCCTTGCCTGAAGTCCGACAAACTGTTCGCCCATCTCTCCGTCAATTTCGGCCTTTGGCACCAATGCGGCAACCGAGTCCACAACAATGATGTCAATGGCTCCGCTCCTGACAAGGGCTTCTGCTATTTCAAGCGCCTGTTCACCCGTATCGGGCTGGGACACTATAAGATTATCTATGTCCACACCTAAACTTTTGGCATAAACAGGGTCCAAAGCATGCTCTGCATCTATAAAGGCTGCTTCTCCGCCGGCTTTTTGCGCTTCGGCAATAGCATGGAGGGCTACTGTAGTCTTACCTGATGATTCAGGCCCGTATATTTCAATAATCCTGCCTCTGGGCAATCCACCGACTCCCAGTGCGATATCCAATGAAAGGGCGCCTGTAGGGATGGCATCGACACTTACATGGGATACCTCACCGAGTTTCATTACCGCACCTTTTCCGAATTGTCTCTCTATCTGACTCATTACCATTTCCAATGCTTTTTTCTTTTCGTCCATACTGTGCCTTGCGGCAAACCCTCCTTTATCGAACATTTGTTCTTATTATAGTATATAACTTTTTATGCGTCAAGATATCCGAGTGTAATTTTTTTACATTACGTTATAGAATGTACAACTTTTTTAATACGTGACAGGAAAAGATTATTTACATACCTGATTTCAGGCACTTTCAGTCTGCCCATGATAAGCCAGAACACTCCGAGCCCCGCAGCCATCGGCAAAATCAATGCGGCAACCTGACTGAACTTAGAGTTTACGTCAGGCCGGATCAGGACAGAAATAATATATGCGATACCTCCTGATACCAAAACCGACAGCAAGGCCTTGCCCATAAATCCAAAATTCTCCGCAATGACGTCAATATCGGTCTTTTCCCTGAAAGCATAGATCAGGACCATCACGTTTATAAAGGACGATATGGAATATGCGAGGGCAGTGCCTGCTATTCCTATGTCGGTAAAGGCATTGAACAGATAGTTGAACAGATAATTTGAAGCTATGCCGAAAAGACTGCACAAAAGCGGAATCTTGCTGTTGTGCACTGAATAGAAAGCCCTGGTCATGAGCGATATAACCGAGGCAAAAATCAGCGCCGCAGAATATCCCATAAGACATAATCCGCCGTAAAATACATTTTCCTCGGAGAAGCTTCCCCATTTGAACATGGCGCGGAATATGTCACGGCTCAGGACAATCATGATGACAGAAGTGGGCAGGGACAACAGAAAAACAACCCTTAAACCTTTGTTCAATATATGCCTGAAGCTTTCATAGCTGCCCGAGGCAAACTCCTCTGACAGGGTTGGGAGAATTGCCACCCCGATGCTCTGGGCAAACAGGCCCAGAGGAAGCTGCCATGTGCGGTTTGCACTGTTCAGGAGCGTTACCATGCCTTCGTCAAAGTATGTAGCATAGCTCTTTGAGATTATAAGATTGATCTCTATAATTGTTGAAGATATGAGGGAAGGCACCGCCAGGGTTGCAAGTCTCCTGAATGCAGGACTCTTTATATAAATCCCCGGAACATACAAGGAAAAATGCCTGTAACTTGCCGAAAACTGCACCACAAAGAAAACCAGGGCTCCAAATACTACTCCCCAGGCTGTCAGATAGGCGCTCCTGGCGCCGAAAACCGCAATGCTCAGGATGGTGAACATGTTATATATGACCGGTCCGAAAGCCGCCACGGCAAATTTCTTGTAGGAATTGAGGATTCCGTTGAGCTGGCCGGCCATCATCATAAAGGGCGCCGACAGGAGCAATATTCGGGTCAGATCAATCAGCAGGGCTTTGTCGCCTGAACTGCCTTCCTTGTAGCCTGCTGCCAGAATGGACAGAAGGTTATCGGTAAACAGGAAGAAAATAATCTCAAGAAGCACCAATATTATCAGGGTCAAATTCATGAAGGTACTTACGGCTTTCCAGCCGGTCTTTTCCTTCCCTTTTGCAAGATAAGTGGACAGAACGGGGATCAATGCAGCCGCTATGGCTCCCCCCGCGAGAAGGTCATATATAAGATCCGGAAGGGTAAAAGCCAGGAGAAATTCGTCCGAATATCCCTGGGGCAGCATATTGGTGGTTATCAGCAAAGATCTCAGAAATCCTGTTATCCGGCTCAGAAGGGTTGCGAACATCACAATTCCTGCCGCTCCGGTAAGTTTGCTTACTGTTTCCTGATTGTTTTCCATAACTAACTCCTGTGTCTATTGTATTTCGGCAAGTTTCCTTCTCAGCATGTTAAGCGCGTTCAGGCAGGCTACATTCCTTATTCTGTACCTGTCGCCTACAAGATTAAACTCTTTGCATTCAATATTTCCGTCAAGGTACAGCGCTATAAACACAAGGCCCACGGGTTTTTCCTCAGAGCCTCCTCCGGGACCTGCAATGCCTGTGATTGCAATGCCGGCCCTGGTACCGGTCTTATTGACCAGACCCTTCACCATCTCAACCGCAGTCCGGGAACTTACAGCGCCATATTTCCTGAGGGTATCCTCTGAAACCCCCAGTTCCTCAATCTTTGCCTTATTGGAATAGGTTATGTATCCCCTCTCAAAGACTTCTGAAGCGCCGGGGACATTCACTATCCTTGAACCCAGCATGCCTCCCGTGCAGGATTCGGCCACAGAAAGGGACACGCCCTTTTGCCTGAGAAGCTCAACCACCACTTCTTCCATACTTTCCCCGTCACAGGCGTACACAAAATCCCCCAGGCGCGACCTGATGCTGTCAATGACAGGCATTATCATCTTTTCCGCCTCTGCCTTGTCCTGACAGCGCGCGGTGACCCTTACAACAATTTCACCGTCCCCTACATAGGGCGCGATGGTAGGGTTGGTCTGACTCTCCACTATATCGGCAATTTTCATCTCCATCTCAGATTCGCCTATGCCGAACACTTTCATCAACCTGGAAAATATTACCTGACCTGTTTTTTGGGAGAAGTAGGGAACAACTGTCTCCTCAAACATAGGAATCATCTCTTTGGGAGGTCCGGGAAGCATGACAACGATCCTGCCGTCTGTTTCGATAATACACCCGGGGGCAGTTCCGTTGTTATTGGGTATCAATATCCCATTCTCGGGCAGATATGCCTGTTTCTCATTATTTTTCTGCATCTGGCGGTTCTGTCTCTCGAAAAAGCACCTGATATTGTTAAAAGTATCCTCGTGCAATACAAGTTTTAAGCCCAAAGCGGAAGCTATGGTCTCCTTTGTGATATCATCCTGGGTAGGTCCCAGTCCTCCTGTTGTTATTATTACATCAGTCCTGTCCAGGGCTATTCTCAGGCTGGATTCCAGTCTTTTCGGATTGTCGCCCACCACACTGTGATAATAGACGTTTATTCCCAGATCGTTGAGCCTTCGGGACAGATACTGGGCGTTCGTGTTTGCTATCTGCCCCATTAAAAGTTCGGTTCCAACCGCAATAATCTCTGCAATCATATTTTCACTCTCGATTCTTTATGGTTTCGATTTTTTCCCAGACTTCATCTATTCCGATGCGTTTCTCGGCCGAAAAAGGAATAATATCCTCCCCGGCATCAAGACCCAATGTCTGCCTTATTATTTCCAGATGCTTGCCGTACTGGGCCCTGCTTACTTTGTCAGCCTTGGTTGCGACCACAATCAGGTTTTTCCCTGTCCTCCTTACATAATCGACCATAAGGATATCGTCTCCTGTAGGCCGGTGCCTGATGTCAACAAGCATTAATATGCCTTTGATAAGGCCTCTTGTATTCAGGTATGTCTCAACAATGTCGCCCCATTTCATTTGTTCCTTTCTGGAAACCCTGGCGTATCCGTAGCCCGGCAGATCAACAAGCATCAATTCATCATTGACATTATAAAAATTAATTACCCGGGTCTTTCCGGGCGTGGAACCTGTTTTGGCTAAATTTTTCCTGTTGGTCATCGCGTTTATGAATGATGACTTTCCTACATTTGAACGGCCTGCCAGGGCAAATTCAGGCAAACCAGTTTCCGGATACTGGCCCGGTTCAACTGCTGTTCTGACAAATTCTGCCTTCTTGACCATCATCCTTTTTCTCCCCGTATAAGCATTGTTGAACTGATAGTTCAGTCCGGTTATCTGTTGTATATAAACATTCTGTAAATCTCGTCATTCAATTAGACCTGGTTAAGCAGCTCACGGGCAAGATTTCTTGCAGTTTCCGTTGCATGTTCCCCGCTCAGCAGCCTGGTAATTTCATTTTCCCGGCCTTTCTGGTCAAGCCACTCCACGGTAGTGAAGGTACGGCCGTCCTTTTCCCCCTTTTGTATCAGGTAATGGTTGTCAGCCAGGCACGCTATCTGGGCATGGTGGGTGATGCAGATAACCTGATGGTTTCCGGCGACCGCCTTCAGTTTCTCTCCCACCCTGGAAGCGGCTTTGCCGCTGACCCCGGTGTCTATCTCATCAAACACAAGGGTGGGTATGGCATCAATGTCGGCAATTATGGATTTTATGCCGAGCATGACCCTGGACATTTCACCACCCGATGCTATTTTGAAAAGAGGTTTCAATTCCTCTCCCGCGTTTGGTGAAAACAAAAACTCAACCTTGTCGGTCCCGTTTTCAGTGAAACCTTCTTCCGGCCTGGACTCTATCTGGACCTCAAACCTGGTCTTCGGCATTTCAAGGTCGCAAAGTTCCCGGGTTATCTCTCCTGAAAGTTTTTTGCCATATTCCTTTCTTATCCTGTTCATCTTTTCGCATAATCTATGTAATGTTGTTTCTTTTTCTGCGATCTCTTTTCTGAGGCTCTCTATGATTTCTTCGCTGCGCTCCATCTCGTCAAGTCTTCTTTTGGATTCATCAAGGAATTTCAGGATGTCATTGATGGTTTCACCGTATTTGCGCTTCAGCCCCTGGATGAGACTGATACGTTCCTCCACGCTTTTGTGAAGCTCGGGGTCATATTCGGTACTGTCACGGATATGGCGGATATCTGCAGAAATATCCCTGAGCCTTTCCTCCACATCCCTGAGGGAGGAGCAGATCAGGCCATATTGACTGTCAATCGCTTCTACTTCCTCTATAGCCCTCAGAGACATGCTGATTTTGTCCAGAGCGCTTTCTTCGAAGTTGTCATCGCCGTAAATCAAGTCATATGCCTTTGAAAACGCGGAAATGATTTCTTCCGCATGGGACAAAACCCTGCTTTTCTGTACAAGTTCCTCATCCTCGCCCGGATAAAGACCCGCCCTTTCAATCTCATTGATCTGGTACCTGAGCATATCCATGGTGCGTTCCCTTTCCTTGTCCTCCCCGGCTAGGGATTTCAGCCGCATTTTAAGTGCCCGGTACTCTTCCAGGGCTTCCTGATACTCTCTTTTCACTTTTCCGAGCTCTTCACCGGCATAAAGGTCAAGAATCCCTATATGTGTCTCGGGACGCAAAAGGGACTGATTGTCATGCTGGCCATGGATGTCCACCAGTTTTTCCCCAAGTTCCTTTAAAATGGCCACCGTTACAAGGGAGCCATTGACCCTGCATATATTTTTGCCCTGTTCGGTAAAGGTGCGGGAGATAATCAGTGTCCCATCCTCCTGCGGTTCTATCCCGTAGGTTTCAAGAAGCGGGTCAATCTCATCGCCTTCATAAAGGAATATGCCTTCTATTGTAGCCTTGCCAGCCCCGGAACGGATGAGCTCACGGGAAATGCGCGAACCCAGCAAAGCCCCCAGGGAATCTATCAGGATCGACTTACCTGCACCTGTTTCGCCCGTGAGTACGTTAAATCCTTTGCTCAGGGAAATGACCAGTTTTTCGATTATGGCCACATTCTCGATCTGAAGCTGGACAAGCATATTCCTTTTCAGGACACTCCCTTCACGATCCGGTTGAATTTCTCCATAAGCTCCTCGGCTATTTTCTCAGCCCTGCAGACAATCATAATGGTGTCATCCCCGGCAATTGTGCCGACAATGTCACTCCAGCCGAGGTTGTCAATGGTTGCGGCAACCCCCTGGGCCATTCCCGGTTTTGTCTTGATCACAAGGATATTATTGGCGTAATCGCTTGAAACAAAGGCTTCCTTCATTATCACCCTCAGGCTGTCATTTACGCTGCTGCTTTCGGAATGAAGCGCCGAATACCTGTATTTGCCGTTCTCCGTAAGTGTCTTTACAAGCCTCAGCTCCTTGATATCACGGGATATGGTGGCCTGGGTGACATCCATGCCCAGTTCCCTGAGTTTCTCAGCCAGTTCGTCCTGAGTTTCAATCTCATATTTCTCGATAAGTTCCAGTATTTTTGAATGGCGATTGTACTTCATAAAATAACCCCATTCTGCAGTTTTTGATTATGGCGTATATTTGTTTATTATCTTGTGCGTATTTTGGTACGCAGAAGATCATAAAAATTATGGCCTGTTACCGACGCGAAAAGCACGTCCTTTTCAGCCGTCCCGACACAGACTTCATCTCCCAGACTGAGCCTGAAACCTTCCTGCCCGTCAAGAGTAAGCATGGCCGACAATTCTCCCTTGTGACTGATGGTGATCTTTACGGTCCGCGTTTCCGATGCGATGAAGGATCTGGAATAAAGGCTGTGGGGACAAATGGGAGATATGATCATGAGCCTCATGTCGGGCTGAATAATGGGACCACCCGCTGAAAGCGTGTATCCGGTCGAGCCGGTGGGGGTGGACACAATAATGCCGTCCCCAGGGAAACTGTCGACATACTGATCATCAAATGAAACCTCAAGATTGACAATCCGGGACAAAGACGCCCGTGATACAACCACATCATTGATGGCTATGTCCTCATAAACCTTTTCGCCGCCTCTGAAAACCCTTGCCGTCAATACCATCCGCGGCTCAATCCTGTAATTTCCCCCCGAAAGCCTGTCAATGGCTTCATCTATATCATTTATTTCAACTTCAGCCAAAAAACCCACTGTACCTTTATTTATTCCCAGAACCGGTTTCTGGAAAACGTACGCCTGCCTTGCAACTTTGAGAAAAGTCCCGTCTCCTCCAATACATATGATAAAGTCGGCTTCTTCGTATATGGAATCAGAAACCCGTACAGGCATGTCAATGCCACCGTACACATCCCTGGGAACAACAGTCTCAAAACCTTTATCCTGAAGCTTCTCAATAATCATTTTTGTATGGACATAGTCATTGTCTTTCTGCCTGTTTGCAACAACACCTATTATTCTCAATTTACCAGTCCACCATTATTAATTTACTACTATTATACATTTTTATTGTATATTAATGCAATGGTATCAGATTTATGAAAGATACGGGTGAAAAAACACTTCCAATTTATTCCGTGTTCACCGGGACAGATGGAAAAGGCGGAAGAAACCGTAAACTGGTTTATCCCGCCCCTGCTATGGAATCAAAGGAGAATATATTGATGTATTACCGTTTTTTGCCTAACTCGTCTCAAGTATGTATCTGTTCAATATGGCTTCAAGCATTTCCTGGCGTCCCGACGAAATCCTGGGTTCGCCGTTCTTCAGAGTATAAGCCTCAAGTTCCTTGAATCCTGCCTGACCTTCCACAATATCCCTGCCAATTCCGTAAGTATAGCTTTCATAGCGCTTTTCAGTGAACTTTTCAAACACACCGTCCTCAACGAGTTTATGGGCAACCTTGAAACCTTTTGCAAAAGCATCCATACCGGCTATATGGCCATAGAACAGGTCGACAGGTTCAATTGAAGCCCGGCGGGTTTTGGAATCAAAATTAAGGCCTCCCTTACTGAACCCGCCCATTTTTATGACTTCATACATGGCAAGGGTTGTGTCATAGATATTCGTCGGGAACTGGTCAGTATCCCATCCCAAAAGTGTATCACCCTGATTCGCGTCTATGCTGCCCAGCATATTGTTTATCCTCGCGACCCTCAATTCGTGCTGGAAACTGTGCTGTGCCAGCGTTGCATGATTGGCTTCAGTATTGAGCTTGAAATACGGATCCAACCCGTATTGTTTCAGGAAACCTATAACAGTTGCCGCATCAAAGTCATACTGATGCTTGGTCGGCTCCTTGGGTTTAGGCTCAATAAGAAGCTGGCCGGTGAAACCTATTTCCCTGGCATAATCAACCGCCATGGACAAAAAACGCGCAAGGTTGTCAAGTTCAAGCCTCATATCCGTATTGAGGAGTGTTTCATAACCCTCGCGCCCGCCCCAGAAGACATAATTCTGTCCTCCAAGACGCATGGTGATCTCCATGGCCTTTTTTACCTGGGCGGCTGCATATGCAAACACATCGGCATGATTTGAGGTTGCGGCGCCGTGTGTATATCTCCTGTGGCCGAACAGATTTGCGGTTCCCCACAGAAGCTTTACAGGGCTGTCTTTCATACGTTCCTCGATTCTGTCAACCACCCTGTCAAGCAGTCTGTTTGTCTCAGCCAGGTTTTCACCTTCAGGGGCTATGTCCCTGTCGTGGAAACAGAAGAACGGGACACCAAGCTTTTCACAGAACTCAAAACTGGCTTCTACTTTCGCAAAAGCAAGATCCATCGGATCGCTGATATTGTCCCACGGTCTTTCGGCAGCTCCTGCCAGCCCGAAAGGATCTGATCCACGCCCCTGGAACGTGTGCCAGTAAGCGACGGCAAAGCGCAGATGCTCCTTCAGGGTTTTACCGCCAATCACTTCATCGGGATTGTAATACCTGAATGCAAGAGGATTGTCCGTTTCAGGCCCTTCATACCTGATTTGCCCGATTCCCTTGAAAAATTCCGACATATGTAATGCCCTCCCCAAATATTATGTTCCGCTGGTTTCCCCTAATAGCCAAACAGTTTTCTGATGGGTATTATGGCGGCACCCGTAGCCGAAGAATTTTCACCGAACAGTGACGCAAGTATGCTGCAGTTCTGGGCTGGATATTTAAGCGCCGATTTCCGCGCCTCCCGCCTGATGTCATCAAGCACAAGTCCTGCATATAGCGGGAATTTCTTTCCCAGGACAATCTGTTCCGGATTGAAAGCATTGATGAGATAGCCAATTGCTTTTCCAAGGTATCTGGCAGCCTCTTTCAGTATGGCCAGGGATCTTATGTCTCCTTTTTCAACCTGAAGCAGCATGTTTTCAAAGCACTGGTCATAATCAACAGAATTTTCTTTGGATTTGCCTGACAACTTCAGGTATCTTGTAACCATGGCATTGATTGAGGCAAAGGTTTCAAGGCAGCCCCTGTTGCCACACTTGCATTTAGGGCCATTTTCGTCGACAGGGATATGGCCCACTTCGCCTGCGCTGCCCGAATGGCCCCGGTAAAGCACCCCCCTCATGAAAATACCTGCTCCGATACCGGATTCAATATTGATACAGATGAAGTCCTCAATCCCTCTGCACATACCGAGCCAGTTTTCGCATATTGCAGAACACATTGCTTCGTTTTCAATAAAGATCGGAATATCAATATGTTCCTTCAGTTTTCCCAGCAAATCAACATCAGCCCATCCCAGGTTCGGAGCAAGCATTACTCTCCTTGTGTTTAAATCCATCAGGCCCGGGACCGATATTCCAACTCCCAAAATCCGCTCTTTCCTGAGTTTCTTTGCAGCCGTGACCCTGCTGAAAATATCAGCAATCTTTCTGACGGCATCTTCAGGGGTTAACTCTTCCCTGACCTCCAGTTTATCTTCATAATGGACTTTTCCGGTAATGTCCAGAACCATAGTGCAGATGAATTTCACGTCAATATCGAATCCGAACGCATAGTAGGAACCTTCCTTAATCTCAAGCAAAGTAGGCCTTCTTCCCCCGGTGGATTCTCCTTCGCCCACTTCCCGTATATAATCATTCCTGAGCAAAGACCGTACTATTGCGCCAATGGCGGTTGGTGACAACCCTGTTTTCTTCGCCAGCTCTATACGGGAAATGCCTTTGTTTGTGCGGATCAGGTCGAGAACATTTGCCTGGTTCATTTGCTTCAGGTACTGGTTGTTCCCGGTCTTTGGTATCCTCATTCTTACCTCACAACATCATTTGTTTAATTTTGCGAGTGCTTTGAAATCATTTTTCAGGGACTGGTAAATACTGTTGTAGAGATTGTAAAACTCCTCATATTTTTTATGATTTGCAGGGGAATAATCCTGCTTTTCCACTACGCTTATTGTCTGGTCGCAAGCCTCGGCAATACTGCTGTAAATACCGGTTCCGACACCTGCAAGCAGAGCCGCTCCGAAAGCAGGTCCCTCGCTTGAATTGATCGTACATACAGGAAGCCCGAACAAATCAGCCTGTATCTGCCGCCATAAACGGCTCTTGCCTCCTCCTCCCGATGCACGGACTTCCTGGATCTCGACATTCATTTCCCTTATAATGTCCAGGCAGTTCCTGAGGCTGTAGGCCACGCCTTCCATAATGGCCCTCAGGAATTCACGTTTGGTATGCTTTGCTGAAATCCCGAAGAAAACACCCCTGCAGTCAGGATCCAGATGGGGAGTTCTCTCACCCATAAGGTATGGCAGATATATAAGCCCTCCCGCGCCTATGTCTGCCTTTTCGGCAGCATCCTCCATCAATTTGTAGGGACTTACGTCAAGCAGATCGGAAGAGGCCATTTCTTCCCGGCAGAAGTTATTTCTGAACCATTGGAATGACAGACCAGCACCTTGTGTGACACCCATTATGTGCCATGTGTTGGGAATGGCATGACAGAAGGTATGCACCCTGCCCCTGGGATCGATCTTTACCTTGTCAGAATAGGCGAACACCACACCCGATGTTCCGATGGTGGATGAAATAATACCGGGTTTTACAATTCCGTTTCCTACAGCGCCTGCAGCCTGGTCTCCGGCGCCACCGACAACCGGTGTCCCTTCGGCAAGACCCGTAATCTCGGAAGCCTGCCTGCTGATCACACCGGTGATTTCCTGCGATTCATACACTGTTCCCAGCATGCTCCTGTCTATCCCGAGCTTGCTCAGCACCTCATCGCTCCATTTCCGGTTGGGCACATCCAGAAGCTGCATTCCGCTTGCGTCAGATACCTCTGTCGCAAACTCCCCCGTCAGGCAGAAACGTATATAGTCCTTTGGCAGCAGTATTTTTTTCGCCCTGGCATATATTTCAGGCTCGTTGTTCATAACCCATTTTATTTTTGAAGCGGTAAAGCCTGTCAATGCCGGATTGGCGGTGATCTGGACCAACCTTTCCGCGCCGATTATCGATGTTATCTGTTCGCACTCCAGCGAACTTCTCTGGTCACACCAGATTATTGACTTTCTGAGAACTTTGTTATCGGAATCCAGCAAAACAAGGCCATGCATCTGGCCTGTAAGTCCCACACCCTTGATCTCGGCAGGTTTGACACCGGATTTCTTCAGAACATTTCTTATTGAAGTATATGTGGCTTTCCACCAGTCTTCGGGATCCTGCTCTGCCCAGCCGTTCTGGAGCTGATAAAGCGGATATTCCTGTGTGTCGCTGGCAATTGTAGACCCCTTTTCATCAAACAGAACTGTTTTCGTACCTGATGTGCCAATATCAATACCAAGAAGATATGCCATAATTGTCCCCTCCCCGGACTTATTAAAGTTACATTAATAAGTATACCCTTCTTTATTCCTGTTTGCAATATATTGCGCATTGATTTGCAATATTATTATTCATTAACCAAAGCGGGATTATTAATTCACATTATGATAATGAAAAAATATTGAATTTGGAAGAAGCGCATAAAAAATCTCCCCGGCGGGAAACTACCAAAGAAGGCAATACTGGCATGCAAGGAGTTGGGCTATGTTCAACAAATCAGCCGATATTCTGAATAACCTGGTTTTCAGCCATGAAGAAATGATTGAATCCTATGCCCGGATGATTAGGGATACAGAAGACGACGAACTGATAAAAATCCTCAGAACCATTCAGGAATCCCATTTTTCCCGGATGATGGCCCTGTCGGACAGAATCATCGAACTGGGAGGAGATCCAAAGTTTGATACCGGATTTACAGGCGCCATGGATGATATGCGCCATAATCACGACAGAAAAAAGGATCTTACCGCTCTGGAAACAGCGCGTATTTGCCTTGACAACGAAAAGTATTTTGCAGAAAAACTGTCTGTATTTGAAAACGACGAAATGGATTCCACAAGCCTTGAACTGGTTCAGAAGGCTGTGAACATGCAGCAGGAAAATATAAGACAGATTGAAGAATACATCCGCAAAAAGGAGGCTTTACAGCAATAATCAGGCCCTGGCCTTCTCCCTGAACTGTTTGGGCGTCATTCCGGTTATGGATCTGAAAACCTTGGAAAAATAGGCAATATCGCTGTAACCTACCTTGCTGGATATCTCGTACACCTTCAGGTTTGTCTCCTGGAGGAATTTCTTTGCATATTCTATCCTTATGCTGTTGAGTATGTCGACAAAATTCATGTTGGTCGACTTCTTCAAAACCCGGCAGAGGTGCCATGTGCTTACATAGAGATAATCGGCCAGCTGCTGCAGAGTAAGCTTTTCGGCATAATGTTCATGGATATATCTGACTGCCCTTGATACCAGGAAATTGCCTTCAGGCTCCTCTTCTTCCTCCTCCTCTGCATTCCGGCATGGTTCCTGGGGAACTCCCGAGAGTTTCAGCATTGCGGCATTCAGGGCTTCATATATTTCATCCATCCTTGAAGGTTTCAGCAGGTACCTCAGAACCCCCAGTTTTATCGCTGCCTGGGCGTACGAAAAATCACGGTATCCGGACAGAACGATTATCTGCATCTGGGGATACTCGCCTATTATCTCCTTCAGCATCTCAAGACCGTTCAGATAGGGCATTTTTATGTCTGTCAGCACTATATCAGGCTTATGTTTATGTATCAGCTCAAGACCTTCCCTTCCGTTTGTCGCCGTGCCGACAACTTTGCACTTGAACCGCTCCCAGGGTACAGCAGTCTTAAGGCCTTCAATGATGGTTTCCTCATCATCCAGCAATATTACCTTGAAAAAAATACCGATCCCTCCCTCTGAAATCCTCGATCCTAGCCTTTGATCGCTCCGGCAGTAAGTCCTTTCACGATGTTTTTCTGCAGGAACAGGTATACTATCAGTACAGGCAGGACAACTATTGTAACCGCTGATGCCATAAGTCCGAAATCAGTGCCGAACTGGGAACTTATTTCATTCAGCAATGTACATATAGGATATGTCTCACGTTTCCTGAGTATTACCATCTGCATGAACAAATCGTTGTATGACCAGAGGAAAGTAAATATCGCGACTGTTGCAAAGGCAGGTTTTGAAATTGGCAATATAATCCTGAAGAATATATTGAATACATTGCATCCTTCCATGAAAGCTGCTTCCTCCAGTTCAAGGGGAAGATTGCTCATAAATCCCATAAGGACTATTATTGCAAAAGAGAGATTGCTTGCTGTCTGAGGTATTATGACGCCCAAAGGATGGGATACCAGGTTCAGTTTAAGTACCATCCTGAAAATGGGCACTATGGTGGAAAACGCCGGGAACAGCAAACTTCCTGAAAACATAAGATACAGCACGTTTTTCAGCCTGAATGTGTACCGGGTCATGGCATAGGCTGTAAGGCCGGAAAACACCATTACCAGTATAACGGTGGATCCCGAAATTATAAAGCTGTTGAGATAGGCCCTGCCTATATTGAGTTTCCTGAAAGCTGTCACATAATTGTCAAGTACAGGCTTTACTGCCAGCGAAAAGGAATCGGTGAGAATGATGGTTTTGTCCTTGAAGGAATTGTTCACAACCCAAAACAGCGTGTACACTGTGGTAAAAGCCCATATACACAGCACAGTATAAATTATTGTCTTAGAAACTGCAGTGGCAATTCTGGTTTTGCGAACCTGCTTTTCAAAAGCCGTCAATGATCTATCCATTATTTCCTCCTGCGATTCAATATACGATGGGATCACGTCTCAATACTTTGTTGACAGTGAACGACACAACCAGTCCCAAAACAACTATCAGTACCGATATTGCGGCGCCATAGCCCACGCTCTGCGATATGAAAGTCTTGAAATACATGTATGTCCCAAGGAAATGCGTGAGCCCTTTGGGAGCGCCATTGGGCGCAACCACCCACGGCAGGTCGAACACCTTGAGGGAGCCGGTTATTGCCAGTATCAGGCAAACCTTGATCACATCCCATATAAGCGGCAGTGATATATACCATGTTTTCCTGATACCGGTAACACCATCCAGCAAGGCATATTCGAAAATATCCTGTGGAATCCCGTTCAGTCCGGTGAGCAGAATGACAAAATAGAACCCGACGTACTGCCATATAACCGGCAGGGATACCATATAGATGGCAAGTTCGTCCGAGAGCCATAAAACACGTTCCATTCCCAGTTTGAGCAATATCTGATTGAACAGGCCCCCATTATACGAATAAAACAGGTTGAACATAAGGCCTATGGCTGTGGCAGATATTACAACCGGGAAAAAGAACACCGTCCTGAAAAACTGGGCCCCTTTTGTTATGGAATCCACCATGAGAGCCAGGATCAAAGCTGTTCCTACCTGGAAGAACACGGCAAAGAACATCATGTACAGCGTATTTTTCAGCGACTGGCGGATACCCGGGTCGGTGAACATTTTCCTGAAATTCTCAAGACCGACATATTTACCGCCGCCAAGCGCAGCCAGACCGCTTATATCATAAAAGCTGTTGATAATGTTCTGGACAAAGGGATAATAGAGAAACACACCCAGTATTACCAGCGACGGTATTATGAAAACTATCAGCGGTTTTTTATCCCTGTAAAGCATTTTTGTTACCCCCGATTGAGATATAGGCACGGAAAACCATATCCGTGCCTATATACTCATGTAAAATCCGACTTCCCAGTGAAGATGTGCATTGGTACGATTATTTATTTTTATTGACAACCTCCTGGAGCACTTCTTCAGGAGTTACCTGGCCGTCAGCAATTGAACCTATGGAAGATACCAGGAATGTCCATGCTTCCTTGCTGAGGCGTGAGTCTATAGGCATATCGATATTCTTGGCCTGTCCGCCCATCTTGATTCCGGCTTCCATAACTGCTGTCATGCCCTCGGGCGAAGGAACATCAGCAGCGGGAGCACCGGCAACTTTCGCGAACAATGAAATGGCCTCATTGGACGTCATGTACTGTACAAACTTGACGGCTGCATCACGTTTGTCAGGATCGTCCCAGGCTTTTCTGGAGATATAGAAACCGGTTGAGAAACCTCCAATTATATCGGAAGGATCTTTCTTTCCGCCGGGTGCGCAGGGTACAGGAAGAACTGTCACTGTATCAGGATCCTTAATTCCGCCTACTATCCATGAACCGTCAAGAATCATGGCTGCCTGTTTGTCATAGAACATGTTTGTAGTGATATCATTCTTTGTGGCATTTACGTCAACTGGGAATGCGCCCATGTCCTTGAATTTCTTGAACCATCTTAAACCTTCGGCCCAGCTTTCGGGATATGTATCCTTGGGATTGACCTTATGGTCTTCATATCCGCCTACCGCATAGATGAAATGTTCTATCCAGTAATGGGGCACGTCCGAAAAGCTGGCGGCTATAGGAACAATTCCTACTTCTTTGAATTTCTTTATGGCCGTCTCCAATTTCTCCCAGTCTGTGGGAAGCTCAAGGCCATATTGTTCAAAGAGATCTGTATTGCAGAACAGTCCCTCATAGAAACCCCTGATGGGTACTGCATAATGCTTTCCGTCAAATTCTTTCATGAAGCTCATGGCCGCTTCTGTGATATTGCTTGCATAGTCAGGATATACTTCCCTGATTTCCTCGATCGATACAACTTTACCTGTCTCAATAAGCTGTACAGCATCTGCGCCGGTGAAATAGAATACCACATCCGGGTCGTTTCCTGAAGAGAAGTCTGTCGTTACGCGGGCTTTCCATGTTTCATCGGCCGTAGCTGATTCGTCATTGATTACGATGTTGGAATTCTCTTTCATGAAGTTTGCGATCAATTGCTGGTAATCTGCTGCAGAAGGATCGGTTCCTCCGAACATGCTGACTGTCCTTAAGGTCACTGTTTTCTGTTGGGGTTCTTCAGTCTTGGGAGTGGAAGCATCAGGTGTCGGTGTCGGTTCATCAACGGGTTTTGCCTTGTTGCATGCTGAGAGGAGTGAGATACTCATTGCAATTATCAGTACAATGGCAAGCAGTTTCCTCATTCGAAATCCTCCTTTAAATTTACTTTTACGATTAAATCTTAAACCCCCCAGCCAAAATCAAAAAGGTGAGTACCTTGTTAGATTTTGCACAAAATTGCTATGTTAAACATAGGCAAATTTGTTCTAAATAATGAACGGAATCGTTACAACGGCCACTGTTCCGGCTTCTTTCCCCTTTTCCAGGGCAAGGCCGTATTCCGGCCCATAAATGATCTGGATACGGTTGTGGACATTTTTTATGCCAATCCCAGTGGAATTCTTTATCGAGTTTGGCTCGCCCCTGAAGAATTTCATGAATTCTTCAAGCTCCGCATCGGATATCCCGGCCCCGTCATCCTCCACTGTTATTTTCAGCCTCCTCTTTTCCTCTATGGTCACCGTCAACCTGACGGTCCCTCCCCCTACCGGCTCAATGCCATGTATGACGGCATTTTCAAGGAGGGGCTGGATCAGCAGCATGGGAATTGTTCCCTCAAGGGCATCCTCATCAACATGCTTTTCAAAATTAAGCCGGCTTCCGAAACGTTTGTTCATGATAAACATGTAAGCGTCCACAAGCTTCAGTTCATCCCTGAGCTTGCCCACTTTTTTGCCGCTCTTGTTCATACCGGCATCCATCAGGACACCGAGGGCCTCAATCATTTCTGCAAGTTCAGTGTTTTCGGCAATTCTCGCCTTCCAGTTCATAATTTCCAGGGTATTATACAGGAAATGCGGGTTTATCCTTGCCTGCAGGGCTGCAAGCTGGGCCTCCTTCCTGGCCAGTTCTTCCCTGTACGCCACATCGAACAGGTATTTTATCTCATTGGACATCTTATTGAAGGTATCAAATATGAATTTGAACTCGTCATTTTTGGTCCTGTCGGACTGTACGCCAAGATTTCCCTTCTTCAGTTCATTCATAAGCCCTACCAGCTCCCCGATGGGTGACCACATGGCCCGGGAAAGCGGAATTGCCACAAGCAGCATGGACAAAGCCACAAATACGGTCAGCAAAATCAATATTTTAAGTGCATTGTAATACTTGTCCATCATTAACCTTGCAGGCATGATAAGGCCGTACTTGATTGAGAAAGTATTGTCAAGCTCTATATAACCCGTAAGTATCTCGTGGGATTTGGTCTTTACGCTCGTATTGGGCTCATTTTCGGCTATTATGGCCAGTATCATTTCTTCCCGTGATTTGTCATCCAGCGTGCCGTTCCTGAATATTATCTGGTTGTTGTATGTAAGTATCAGGCTCGATTCCCGGGGAAATTCGGTCTGGAAGTATTTGAGCATGTAGTTCTTGTCTATTTTGATGACAAATGTCCCGTACTGTTTGAAACTGAACCTGTCAAACATTTTTCGTATTATGTAGATCTCACCTTCGTCGGAGATGTAATACCCGAACTGCTCTTCCAGCTTGTCTGCAAAGTCTACCACCACGGGATGTATGAAATTCATGTATCTGTGATAAGAGCCGTCGGAATGTACCATGTACACAAGGGAGGGCTTATCTTTGAAGAAAAAGGAAACGGCCTTTATTTCCTGCTTGGAATAGAACTTGGAGTAGAGGTAATTGGTAAGGTCCTTATACAGGTTATTTTCTGTGATCTCGCCGTCTTTCCTTTTGAGGAAAAGCTGATTCAGCGTGCCGTCATAGGGGATCATCATTGCAAATTGCCTCGTCTGCTCAAACCTCTCTCTTGTCAGTTCATTGACTCTTTCAATATTTTGCGTCAGAGATTTGATTATCTCGCTCCTTATATCCTGGGCGTACTTGAAATAGCCGAAAAAAGTGACGATTATGACAGGATACAATACAAAAACAATGAATAATGCCGTGAGCTTCTGCCTGATGGTGGAGTTTACAATGATATTTTTTATTTTCCTTACCATTAATCTCCCCTCGCAAGTATTCATTCCACTTTATCAAAAGCTCTAAACATTTTTTGGCGCTTCACCGTCCAAAAGCATGCATACCCTTCCTCTGACCAAAATAGTGCAACATATGACAATCCTGCAGAGTTTTATATATTTGTATATAAATATATTATCATTATAGGCTACCATTTAATTGCAAAGGGGTAAAGATATATGAGGTACGGATATTTTGACAATTCGAACAGGGAATACGTAATCGAGCGGCCTGATATACCCGTATCATGGACAAACTATCTGGGGGTAAAGGATCTCTGCACCGTGATTTCCCATAACGCCGGAGGCTACACTTTCTATAAATCCCCCCAGCACAGGAGGCTTACCCGTTTCAGGCCTAATGCGATCCCCATGGACAGACCCGGTCATTATGTCTATCTGAGGGACGATGACACCGGAGATTACTGGACAATTTCATGGCAGCCGGTTGGCAAAAGTCTTGACAAAGCCGGATACCAATGCCGTCATGGACTTTCCTACTCACGCTTTATCTGCGACTATTCCGATATACACGCTGAACAGACCCTTTTCATACCGGTAAGGGATGATGTCGAACTCTGGGCTATAAAAATAAGGAACAACGGCCCAGAGGCAAGAAATATCAGCGTGTTCTCATACGTGGAATTTTCCTTCAACCATGTGGAAATAGACAACCAGAACTTCCAGATGAGTCTTTACTGCAGCGGCAGCCACTACGAGGACGGAATCATTGAATTTGATCTTTTCTATGACCCGGGTTCATTTACATATATCACATGCAATCTTATGCCCGACGGCTTTGATGCGGTAAGGGACGTATTCATAGGTCCTTACCGGACCGAAACAAATCCTCTCGGTGTTGAAAAAGGAATATTGAGCGGCAGCACCGAACTTGGCAACAACCACTGCGGTGCCCTCCACAAGAAATTGCGGATAGAACCCGGACAGGAAGTCCGCCTGCATTTCCTGCTGGGACCGGGAGACAGGAATACCGCAAGGGCCATGCGGGAGAAATACCTTACTTCCGACAAAGTGGATGAGGCCTTCCGGGAGCTTGCGAACTACTGGAAACACAAACTCGAAGCTTTCCAGTGCAAAACTCCCCACGAGGGCATGAACACAATGCTTAATACATGGAATCTTTATCAGGCTGAAAACAACGTGGTATGGTCCCGTTTTGCCTCCTTCATAGAAGTCGGGGGGCGTACAGGCCTCGGTTACAGGGATACCGCCCAGGACGTTCTGTCAGTGTCCCATACCAACCCTTCAAAATGCCGCCAGAGGATAATCGAGCTGTTACGCGGCCAGGTAAGCAAAGGTTACGGGCTTCATCTTTTTGACCCGGGCTGGTTTGATCCTGACAGGCCCCAGGAGGAATTCAAATCCCCGACAGTTGTTCCCACCCCTTCCGAAAGGGAAATCATCCACGGAATTGAGGATGCCTGTTCGGATGACGCCCTGTGGCTTGTGCATTCAATACTGGAATACATGGCCGAAACCGGGGATACAGCCATTCTGGATGAAGTGGTCACTTTTGCTGACGGCGGCGAAGCCACGGTGTATGAACATTTGAAGAGAATCATAGAATTCTCGGCCGAACAGGTTGGTCCCAACGGAATCTGCAAGGGGCTCCGCGCCGACTGGAATGACTGTCTGAACCTTGGCGGCGGGGAAAGCGCGATGGTTTCTTTCCTCCATTACTGGGCGCTTCAGGCCATGATTGAAATCTCTGAGTTCCTCGGTAAAACCGAAGACAGGGACCGGTACGTGAAAATGGCCGAAAATGTCAGGGAAACCTGCGAAAGGGTTCTATGGGACGGAGAATGGTACATCAGGGGAATCACTGCCAAGGGAAAAAAAATCGGCACCAGGGAAGACGAAGAAGGCAAAATCCACCTGGAATCCAATGCCTGGGCAGTGGTATCAGGATGTGCGAGCCGGGAAAGGGCAATTTCCTGCATGGATGCCGTTGACAAATACCTGTATTCCAGGTTTGGTCTCCATCTCAATGCACCATCCTATACAAAACCTGATGATGATATTGGCTTTGTTACAAGGGTTTATCCGGGTATCAAGGAAAACGGCGCCATTTTCAGCCATCCCAATCCCTGGGCATGGATAGCCGAATGCAAGCTTGGCCGCGGCGACAGGGCCATGAAGTTCTACGACGCGCTTCTCCCGTATAACCAGAATGACATAATTGAAATCCGCCAGGCTGAGCCATATTCTTACTGCCAGTTCATCATGGGAAGGGACCACAAGGCCCATGGCAGGGCAAGGCATCCGTGGATGACAGGCAGCGCTGGCTGGGCTTATTATGCGGCAACCCACTATATCCTGGGCATCAGGGTCACGTTGAAAGGTCTAATAATCGATCCCTGCATACCAGCCGGATGGGATTACTTTGAAGTCAGAAGAAGATGGCGCGGCGCCACTTACAACATTAAGGTCAAAAATCCCGACAAAGTGTCCAAGGGTGTAAAAGCCGTATATCTCAACGGCTCCCTGACCGAATGCCCTATTTTGCCTCAGCCTGAGGGCAGCGTGAATGAAGTTGAAGTCATAATGGGATAAGAAGGGGGAAATTTTATGATCAAATTCGGAACCGGCGGCTGGCGCGCGCTGATTGGCGAAGATTTTACAAAATCCAATGTTCAGCTTCTTACCCAGGGGCTGGTTGCCCTGATGAAGGAACAGAAAGTTGATGACAAGGGCTTTGTGATAGGCTATGACAGAAGATTTCTCTCGGACAAGGCCGCCCGGTGGATGGCTGAAGTCCTGGCGGGCAATGGAATAAAGGTGTATTTCATACAGAAGGTTGCCCCTACCCCCCTGGTTATGTTCACAGTGGACCGGATGAAGGTCAGTTACGGCGCTTCGGTCACCGCAAGCCACAATCCGGCCGACTATAACGGCATCAAGGTTTTCACGTCCGGAGGAAGGGACGCCAGCGAAAAGGTCACTTCCCTTATCGAGGAAAAAATCAGGGCGGTAAACCCGGACGACATAAGGCGTACTGATTTTGACAAAGGAATTGAACAGGGGATTATAAGCATTATTGATCCTTTCAACCAGTACATAGACACCATACTGTCACTGATAGACGTCGAGGCTATAAAGAAAGCCAACCTGAAAATACTGCTGGATCCAATGTACGGGGTATCCAAGACATCCCTGTCCACAATACTTATAACCGCCCGCTGCGAGGTCGACACCATCCATGACAGGCATGACACCTTATTTGGCGGACGCCTGCCCTCTCCCAGTTCCCATACTCTTCAGCGGCTCAGACAAATGGTCGTGGAAAACGGCTATGATCTGGGAATAGGGACCGATGGCGACGCTGACCGTGTAGGTATAATAGACAGCAACGGGAAGTTTGTTCATCCCAACGAAATCCTTGTGCTTCTGTACTATTACCTTCTGAAATACAAGGGCTGGAAAGGCGGGGTTGTCCGGAATGTAGCCACCACCCATCTTCTTGACAGGATAGCCGAAGCCTTCGGGGAAGAATGCTATGAAGTTCCGGTTGGTTTCAAGCATATAAGTTCAAAAATGGAAGAAAAGAATGCCCTGATTGGCGGTGAAAGCAGCGGCGGCCTTACCATAAGGGGCCATATAAAGGGCAAGGACGGAATATTTGCAGCAAGCCTTCTTATAGAACTCATCAGCAAAACCGGGAAAACACTGTCCGGCCTTCTTGATGAAATACATAATGAATTCGGCTGCTACTATACAAGCGAATGTGATCTGAAATTTACCGCCGATGACAAACCAAGGCTGATAAAAAAGCTCATGGAAGACAGGGAAATTCCTTCCTATTACTATGATATTGAGCGGGTAAGCTATATGGATGGCCTGAAAATATACTTCAAAAACGGCGGGTGGGTCGTGGCAAGATTTTCGGGTACGGAGCCTTTGCTGCGTATAGTGTCTGAAATGAATACCCAGAAGGAAGCAGACACAGTGGTTGGGATGATGAAGGACTTTCTTGAAGCAGAAGTATGACAATTAAGTTCTTATAAAGGTACAACATCTGAATTGACAGCAGAAATGGAAATATTGTATAATAGGTGTACTATCACATATAGTACACCTATTATATTGCTCTTTAAAGACCTTAAAAGGGAGTGATAACCATCATACCTATAGACTTAAGAAGCCCTAAACCTATCTATGAGCAAATAAGGGATAATATCAAACACCTTATTATTACCGGAGCTCTCAAACAGGACGAAAAACTCCCTTCTATCAGGGAACTCGCCCAGTCCACATCCATCAATCCCAACACCATACAGAAAGCCATGCGGGAACTTGAGACTGAAGGCTTTATTTACACCGTTCCCGGCAGGGGAAGTTTTGTTTCTCCAAGGCCTGAGAATATTAATACTGAACGTATCGGCGAGCTGTACAGGTTACTGAAGGATATCATAACAGAGCTTATTTTCCTGGGAGCAAAGGAAAGCGAAATTATTGAATATATCCGCTCAGCCTGCTTTAAAGGAGGGAACACGCCATGATAAAAATCAGGGATGTCAAGAAATCTTTTGATGGTTTTTATGCATTAAAGGAAGTAAATATAAATGTCAGCAAAGGTTCGGTATACGGCCTTGTCGGTCCCAACGGCGCCGGAAAGACCACATTGATCAAGCTGATGACAGGTATTTTTATTCCTGATTCAGGTGAGATAACCATTGACGGACAGCCTGTCTTTGAAAATACCGAAATCAAGTCACGGATAGCATATATCCCCGATGAACTGTATTTCTTTCCCCAGGCGACTTTACTGGATATGAAAAAATATTATAAATCCATATATCCTCAATTCGACGAAGAGAGATTTGAAAAGCTCAAAGAAGCTTTTCCCCTGGACCCCGGAAAGAGAATCAAGAGATTTTCACGGGGCATGCAGAAACAGGCAGCCTTCTGGCTGAGCATATGCCTTAGACCCGACATTATGATACTTGATGAGCCTGTGGACGGGCTCGACCCCGTGATGCGAAGAAAAGTCTGGGGAATTCTCCTTCAGGATGTGTCCGAACGGGGAATGACAGTCTTTATATCATCCCATAACCTGAGGGAACTAGAGGATGTCTGCGATCACGTGGGAATTATGCATGAGGGAAAAGTACTGATAGAACGAAGTCTTACAGAAATACAGAACAATATCCTGAAGCTGCAGGTGGCTTTCGAAGGAGATCTTCCGGAAGAAATCAACAAGCTTGATATACTGAACAAACAATCGAGCGGAAGGGTCTGGATTTTGATTGTCCGCGGCGAACGCAAAAACATACTGGAATATGTAAACAGTCTCAACCCGCTCCTGGTAGACGCCCTGCCGCTTTCACTGGAAGAGATCTTTATCTATGAGCTTGGAGGTATGGACTATGCGGTCAAAAACATCGTACTTTAACAAGGGAGTTTTCTTTAACAATATAAAACGGTTCTGGCTTGTAGCTTTTTCATATTCATTCCTGCTGTTCCTTTACATGATAGGATACCTCAATTCAGTTTCGGTACGGTTAAACAGGGATTTTTTCATTGAGCCTGTTCAGATTGCCGCAAGCATTTTTACCCAGAGCAGTGAAGTTATGATTTTCCTGTTGGGCTTATTCTGCCTTATATCCGCACTTGCCGTATTTTCTTATATGCATTTTCCCAGGAACACAGCCATGATTCATGCACTGCCCCTGAAAAGGGAAACCCTATATGTTACAAACTACCTTTCAGGGCTCCTGCTGGTTACATTCCCCCTTGTGTTCAACGGGACAATCATGATTGTTTCCCAGGCAGTAATGGGTGTCCCCCTCAATTACGGCTTTCAGTGGCTGGGGGTCAATTTTGTCCTTACCTTCCTCCTCTATTCCTTCGCAGTATTTGCGGGGATGTTTACAGGCCACATGGCCGCACAGGTTTTCTATTACCTGATATTCAACTTCCTGGCGGTATTCCTGGAGCGTATGATAACCATCGTCCTTGATGATTTCCTGTTCGGATATTATACAACGACCGCCAAATTCAATGCCCTGTCCCCCCTTTATCATATAGTTGGACTGTTTGGCAGTTTTTACAGCAATGAAGGAAACACAGGCACAATTGCGGGCTATTTTATAGCCGGCGCATTCTTTACGGTCACGGCCATGCTTCTCTACAAAAGAAGACATATGGAAGTTGCAACTGATGTCATAAGTTTCGGCATAGTCAAACCCATATTCAAGTACAGCGCCACCTTCTGCTCATCTGCACTGCTGGGGGCAATAATTGTAACCATACTGAATTTGGGCCGGAACTACACAGGCTATGTAATTGCGTATCTTACCGGAGGCTTTATAGGCTATTTTGTCTGTGAAATGCTGCTTCGCAAGAGCTTCAGGGTTTTCAGGGCATACAAGGGTTTTGTGGTATATGGCCTGATCCTGGTTCTGCTTTTCTGCAGCATAGGCTTCGATATTTATGGATATGAAAGCTATGTGCCTGAAGAATCAGAAATAGAAATAATGTATATATACGAATATCATGACCTTCGCAGAGACCTTGCCCTGGAGCCTGATAAATACGATCCTTCGGAGCACCGGTATCTGCTGAGCACAAAGTATTATTATGAAAGTCCTCCGGAAGTGCTTGATGATGACATTATTGAGGAGCTCAGGAACCTTCCTGGAGTTATAACCAGCAAAGAGGCAATCATCAAGGCAAGAAGAATACATCAGTATATTGCAGCGAACAGCAGGCAGTTTGAGATCAACCAGTCAAATTATAGTAACAATGAACAGGATTATAAAATCCGAAGCCTGTATTTCAGATATAAGCTTAAGAACGGTGCCATAATAGAAAGATATTATCAGGGACTTGTAACTCACAAGGACGACACCGAGCTGGACAATCTTCTCAGGGAGTATTTTTCGCTTCCCGATATCATTGTAAAATATGAACCCCTGATTTCAAAAAGCGCCGGAGACATCCTGACGATATCCGTCGGATATTATACTGAAGAAGGCGCATATATCAGAAAGGAAGTAGAAGACATCGAGGGTTTCCTTGAAGCGTACAAAAAAGACATCATGAATGTCGGCCCCAATTTGAGCGTGGAAGGACCTTATGGACCAAAGTTTCCTTTTGAGGTGAGCATAGAGTTCAAAGACATGGATCCGAATTCTGAAATCAGTTATTACCAGCCAGCGATTACCCCGGAGCACAGGAATGTCATTGAATTTCTGACCGAAAACAAAATAATTGACATTGAAAAGATATCGACCGAGAGCGGTATGAAGCTGAAACCTTTTTTCGTCAGGTAAATCGATGAAAGATGCACGAATAACGGGTGCCGCTTCATGCTTCAATTGCAACCCGTTGCGGACGCATGATATTGCAGACTTAAATACCATGATGTTCGGATCTTCCTGCTAACCTCGTCTCAAGTAGATCTGAACATCATGTGTTTCAACTAATTCACGTATCCGCAACAGTCCGCTTACATGCTGGTTTCCTTTCTCTTGATCATGACATCCTCATAATCCACATCATTTGACGGCAAAATTTCTATACTGCTCAGGTACTTCTTCTCTATTTCGGATATGATTTCTCTGCTCTCAAACAGGAATTTCTGTATTTCGGGATGTGCATAAACTTCGACTGAACCCGGCCCTGAAAGATTAAAATGGGCTTCAAGTCTCTTCTTTATCCCCTGAGCAATCACATGGGGCGAAAGCCTATATCCTGTCCCATTACACGCTTTGCAGTCAACGGTGAAGTTCCTGTACAGGGGCTGGCGTATTTTTTTCCTGGTCATTTCAACCAGCCCGAGACCGGTCATGCCTACAACCACTGTATGGGTCCTGTCTGCCTTCACAAGTTCACTCAGTGTATCCACTACCTTTTGCTGATGCTCTTTCTGGCGCATGTCTATAAAATCCACTATGATTATGCCGCTCAGATTCCTGAGCCGGATCTGGTGCGCTATTTTTTGCGCCGCTTCCAGGTTTATTTTCAGGGCTGTGTCTTCCGGATCTGCTTTCCCTGTATATTTACCGCTGTTGACGTCAATAACAGTCAGGGCTTCAGTCCTGTCAAATATGAGATATGCACCGCTCTTAAGGTATACTTTCCTGGAAAGGGCTTCATTTAAGGCACTTTCCACATGATAGTACTCGAACATGTCATATTTCCCGGAATATAGCTGTATCTTGTTTTTAAGGTCCGGCCTGTTTTCGCTGATATATGAAATGATTTTTTCATATTCGCTTTCACTGTTTATGACAAACCTGCGGATATCGCTTGTCAAAAACTCCCTCACCGCGCGGTCAACCATGCCGGGTTCCTTGTACAGCAGCCTTGGAACACTGCCCTTTTTTTCTTTTTCCCTTATATCGTCATAAATCTCCTTAAGTTCAGCAATGTCTCCGGCGATATCTTCCTCGGACATTCCTTCTGCCGCCGTCCTTATAATCAGACCCGCATTTTCTGGCCTGTGCCTCAGGGCGATATCCCTAAGGCGTGCCCTTTCTTCCTCATCTCCTATCTTCTGCGAAATGCCTGTTGAATGTGAATTGAAGACCAGGACGGAATACCTTCCCGGCAGCGAAATACGTGTGGTTACCCTGGCTCCCTTGGTATCAGAAGGATCTTTCATGACCTGCACGGTGATTTCCTGGCCGGGGGACAGAAGCCCCGATATATCCCCCGCTCTGGCTGAGACCTTATCCTCACCGCCGGATGAAACAGGAGCCACGTCCTTGACATAAAGGAATGCGTTTTTTTCAAGCCCGATATCGACAAATGCGGCCTGCATCCCTTTAAGGGTGCGCTCAACCTTTCCCCTGTAGATGTTTCCCACAAGGCTCCTGTTACCGAGCTTTTCGTAATAAATTTCGACAGGCTGGCCGTCCTCCAGCAGGGCAAGCCTTATTTCATCATTGTTTACATCAATCAGGACATCTTTTTCCATCGGTTACCTCAATGGGATCTTTCCATCCGCCGGCATCTTCAGTGTAAAGGGCTTTTCGATGGATGGACAGTATGTTTGGTCTGAATTCATATTTCCGGGAAAGAGCTTCCATCAGCAGGTCGGCTCTCAGGTTTTTCTCAGCGCCCGCGCTTACAAGCGCACTAAGTTCAAAGGTATTATTTCCTTTATTGGCTAACCCAAGTCTGTAAATAAGAGGCCTTATATTTTCGGGGCGAAAGCCTTTCTTTGTTTTTTTCATGGCCATAAGTTCGTTCTGAGAAAGCAGATCGGAGATCATGCAGGCAATCTCGCTTTCTCTCCGGTCTGTTTCAAACGTAATACTGTATAAGGCCGCTTTTATCAGGTTCATTATGTTTTCCTGGCCAATCAGCTCAGCCGCTTCATGGATTTTTATTCCAACTGGCATGTTTTCGTTTAGTATGGAAACAAAATCCTCACAGGATATTTCCCTTTCAAGAACAATATCCGCATATTCTGCATCGCTTGTAAGGCCAGTTGACATGGGCAGCCCGAAAACAAGCCTCATCCTTGGGTTGAAGCCCCTGGTATATCCTACAGGAAGCTGTGACCTCCTTAAAGCTCTTTCAAAGACCCTGAGAACATCCAGATGGGACAGGTATTTAAGCTCCGGCCCCCTGGAAAAACGAAACCTTAATACCTTAGCCATTGTTCCGATCACTCCGCTGCTCACCGAGGCATATACCGGTTTTGTAACCCTGGGCACCACAGAACGAACAATTTTCCGCACAATTCTGCGTGACTTCGCCCCGGTATGCCTTCTCACATTCTTTCTGCAAAAACCTTTTTGTCACGCCGATGTTGATATGATCCCAGGGCAGGATCTCATCGAAGCTGCGTCTTCTGTTGGCATAGAATTTTGGATCAAGCCCGCATTCCTCAAATGCTTCCATCCATTTGTCAAAATCGAAGAACTCAGCCCAGCCGTCAAATTTACAGCCCTTCCTCCATGCCTTGTAGAGGGCTTGCCCGATTCTCCTGTCCCCTCTTGCGAACACGGCTTCAAGCATGCTCACTCTCGCATCATGGTAATTGTATGTTATCCTCCGGTTTTTCCTTACCCTGTCCTTCAGGCGGAACTGTTTTTCCATGAGTGTTTCCATGTCATCCATGGGTTCCCACTGGAACGGGGTAAAGGGCTTGGGCACGAAACATGAAGTGGAGATCGTTATATTGAGCGATTTCCCGCCCGGAAGATCCCGGCAGGACTCGATAAGCCTTATTCCGAGCTCACCTATTGCCTCCACATCTTCCATGGTCTCTGTGGGAAGGCCCATCATGAAATAGAGCTTCACCGAATTCCATCCGCCCGAAACAGCCATTTTAACAGCATTGAAAAGATCTTCCTCGGTAATGTTCTTGTTGATGACATCCCTGAGTCTCTGTGTGCCTGCCTCCGGAGCAAATGTAAGACCGCTCTTGCGTACCTTCGAGGCTTTCTCCATAAGCTGCATCGAAAAATTGTCAAGCCTGAGGGAAGGCAAGGAAAGATTTACCTTTTCCCCTTCGGTATATTCAATAAGGGCATTGCAAAGCTCGGGAAGTCTGGAATAATCGCTGGTGCTTAAGGAAACGAGCGAGATTTCCTCGTACCCTGTCTTCTCTATTGATTGCTTTGCAAGCTTAAGAAGCTTCTCATGATCCCTTTCCCTTAAAGGCCGGTATATGAAACCCGCCTGGCAGAACCTGCAGCCCCTTATGCAGCCGCGGAATATTTCAAGCATGATACGGTCGTGGACCGTGCCGACATAGGGAACTATTACGTCGTCGGGAAAATCAGCCTCATTTAGGTCCCTGATTATCCGCCTTTTGATTTTGGCAGGGACCCCATCCCTGTTGGGCCTGATGCTTTTTACGGTGCCGTCTTCATTGTAGTCCACATCATAAAAGGCAGGGACGTACACCCCTTCTATCTTCGCGACCCGGGCAAGGAATTCCTCACGGCTCTCCCCTGAATTCTTCCAGGCTTTGTATTCATCAATGATCTCATTTATCGCTTCCTCTGCTTCGCCTATCACGAAGAAATCAACAAAGTCTGCCAGGGGCTCCGGATTTACCGCGCATGGCCCCCCTGCCAGGACAAAGGGCATATTGTCCTTTCTGTCTTTGGCGAAAACGGGGATACCGCCAAGGTCGAGCATGCTCAGGATATTGGTGTAACTCATCTCATACTGGAGGGTAAAGCCCACCATGTCAAATTCGGAAACAGGCGTATAGGTTTCCAGTGAGTACAGGGGAATATTATTTTCCCTGAGCTTTTCCTCCATATCGACCCATGGGGCAAATACCCGCTCGCAATAGGTATCCTCCCGCCTGTTCAGAATATGGTACAGTATCTTCATCCCCAGATGGGACATGCCTATTTCGTAGTCATCAGGGAAACAAAAGGCAAATCGCACATCCACATCCCCAGGATTTTTCCTGACCATATTCCACTCATTGCCTGTATATTTGGCCGGTTTCTGGACATTCAGCAAAATGTCGTCAGTCAGATTTATTCTCATTTCAACCCGCTTTCTAAATGTAATATTGAATATGGCTATTATAGCACCAAACGGAGACTTATATGCCGTTTATGCAGGAAATATGCCTGCCAATATGGACACAAACATACTATAAATAATATCTTAACACTTGCCAAAAGGCAACTTGTACATTAGACACAAAAACCGGCAGATAAACGGTGAGTTACCTGCCGGTTCGACAAACCCGCTTTATTTAACTTATTATACTATTGTTCCGGCAGCTTACCGCCAAAGACCTTCACGAGCCGGTAATAAGCTTTGCCGTACCGAATAAATCAGGAGTTCCTTGCTTCAAAGTCCTTCATGAATTCAACGAGAGCCTTTACGCCCTCAATGGGCATGGCGTTGTAAATGCTTGCCCTCATTCCGCCGACAGTCCTGTATCCTTTGAGGTTAACAAGACCGTTTTCAGCAGCTTCCTTTATGAATTTCTTATCGAGTTCCTCGCTGCCCGTCTTGAAATTCACGTTCATAATGGAGCGGTCGTATTTTTCAACAGTACCCTTGAAAAGATTTGAACTGTCGATGTAATCATATAGCAGCTTCGCCTTTTCCTCGTTGATCTTCTGCATTGCCTCGACCCCGCCTTTTTTCTTTACCCACTCAAAGACCAGGCCGCAAATGTAAATGCTGTAGCATGGCGGTGTATTGTAAAGCGAATTGCTGTCGGCATGGGTCTTGTACTGAAGCATTGTAGGCACGCCTGCCTCAACTTCCCTTACAAGGTCTTCGCGGATAATTACTATCGTCACGCCTGCAGGACCCATATTCTTCTGAGCGCCGGCATAAATGATGCCGAACCTGGACACATCATAGACTTCAGAAAGGATGTTTGATGACATGTCTGCCACCAGCGGAACATTGTCGAGGCAGACTATATCCTTGTCGCGGAGGCGTGTACCGAAAACGGTGTTGTTGGTTGTGATGTGGAAATAATCGGCATCGGGGCTCAGCATCGATCTGTCAATCTTGGGAACATAGCTGTATGTCCTGTCCTCGGATGAAGCCACCACATTCACGGAAATGAATTTCTTTGCTTCCTGCGCCGCCTTCTTTCCCCACTGGCCTGCGACAAGGTAATCAGCCTTGCCGTTTTTCTTCAGGTTGAGCGGCACCATGGCAAACTGCAGATGGGCTCCGCCCTGAAGGAAAAGGATCTTGTAATTTTCGGGTATGTTCATTATTTCACGGAGGGTCTGTGCCGCCTTGTTATGTATCTCTTCATACCAGGATGAGCGGTGGCTCATCTCCATTACAGACATGCCGGATCCTTTATAGTCGAGCATTTCCTCTGCTGCCTGTTTTAACACTTCTTCGGGAAGGGTACCTGGACCTGCGGAAAAATTATATACTCTTGCCATATATAATCCACTCCATTCCTAAATACTGCCCGATGGAAATCAAGCAGTTACAATTTGTTATTATTTTAACACTCTATTATGTTAAAGTCCATATAAGTATTAATAATTTTTATTACTATTTTTCAATGACATTTATTAAAGTTTTCAAAACAGATACAGGGTTTGTGTGAAAAAGCCGGCCCAGGCGTATCCGATGCATCAAGCGTCAAATTGTATTTTTTTGACAATGGTTTCTACTCCGGATATAATTGAACCATATACAGATTGTAACGGAGTGTGATACCGATGTATATCAACAATGTCATATGGCTGGCACAAAACGAAAAACCCGTTTTCCTTCTGCCTGGGATGGCCAACCGCCACGGCCTGATAGCCGGAGCCACCGGAACTGGAAAAACCGTAACCCTCAAAGTCCTTGCCGAAGGCTTCAGTGATATGGGAGTACCAGTTTTTCTGGCAGACATCAAGGGAGATCTTGCAAGTCTGGCACTGAAAGGCAATGGCGACAGCGTGAAAGAGCGTCTTGACATGCTGGGTATAAAGGATTTTGAATTTAAATCTTTTCCCGTGAGGTTCTGGGATCTTTTTGGAGAATACGGGCATCCGGTACGCGCAACCGTCTCCGAGATGGGCCCGCTCCTTTTGTCAAGGCTTCTTGGTCTGAATGAGACCCAGACGGGCATTCTCAATATTGTATTCCGTATCGCTGATGAGCAGGGTTTATTGCTGCTGGACCTCAAGGACCTGAAGGAAATGGTCCGCTATGTCGGTGAGAACGCCAGCAGTTTTAAACTGGAATACGGACATATTTCTCCCCAGAGCATAGGAGCCATCATGCGAAGCCTTGTCGCGCTGGAAGACCAGGGAGGGGATAAATTCTTCGGCGAGCCTGCCCTCGACATAAACGACTGGATTCAGACCACCCCCGACGGAAAAGGATATATAAATATCCTACATAGTGCCCGTCTATTCAATTCTCCCCTGCTTTACTCTACATTCCTGCTGTGGATGCTCTCGGAGCTTTTTGAGACGCTTCCTGAGGCGGGCGACCTTGACAGGCCGAAAATCGTCTTTTTCTTCGATGAAGCCCACCTTCTTTTTGAGGACATCCCCAAAGTCCTCCAGCAAAAAATAGAGCAGGTTGTCCG
>Ga0134093_1000929_pt1 | contig 32017 bp, 30 predicted proteins | sample 4_1taG_FD_94452 | JGI IMG/M metagenome (GOLD analysis project Ga0134093, IMG submission 94452) | Switchgrass degrading microbial communities from high solid loading bioreactors in New Hampshire, USA - 4_13_20_68_A1 metaG | ecosystem: Engineered > Bioreactor > Semi-continuous > Anaerobic >...
GGTAAAGTAAACGAGTTATATCGAGTGCTGAAAAATATAAGGAATGGTGGCTATATTATATAAGTTACCAAAATAAAGGGTGAAATCTGCTTAAAAAAAACCGAGAACAAATTGACACCATCGTGTAAGGATATTGAATTGTAATATTAGCTGTTTAATGATATAATTAAAATGATGGGAGTGAATCAGTGTGAAGTTTTTTGACCATAGTATTGATATAACCCATAATATTAAAATGATAGACTGGCTGAAAAGTGAATTATTAACGGATATTGCGGACCTTTTTAAAGAACTTGTAAACGGAGTCAGGGAAGATACATTGGATATCATTGGCGATACTTTATCGAATTTAATTCTTGTCAGTTATTTATTGGCGAAACGTTTGGGAATCAGTTATAATACCATTGACCTTAAGATAGAGAGTAAATTAAAGCTGGGTATTATTGAAGAACATGAACTTGAAAAACGGTATGGCGATTTGACGGAATTATCAAGGCATTTGGAAGCCGTTAGAAGCCCTGTATCAAAAGTATCTCAGGCTTCTAAACGATAAATGTGCTATTATTGTATTTTGTTCCCGGAACCAGTTGGAAGGAGACTAATGGATGAAGAATAGATTTAATACTAAGATATGGTTAGAAGCCGTGGTTATCAATATAATAACAGTGTTGCTTGCTGTTGCCGGTTATTTTATGCCGGCAATAATATTCTTTACTATATTTTTAAGTGCAATTTCTGTCGTTGTATTAACCATGAGAACGGGTATGAAGGTTACACTGCTATCACTTCCGGTTTTGTTTGGAATTATATTTCTGATTATAGGCCAGCCTGTTGCCGCGGGAGTAATGATTCTAAGTTTCTATCCTGCCGGAATAGTATTGGGTTATGGATTCAAGCAGCGATGGGATTTCAGGACGATTTTTATTGCGGATTCCGGAGCATATTTGCTTTCTTTGCTTACTACTATAGTAATATATAATTTGATTGAAAATGTTAATCAAATAGATAAATTGATTTTGCAACCTTTGAAGCGGAATCTGGGACAGCTTAGGCAAAGTATGCTTGATATTATTCATATGTATCATGAACTTGGAGTTGACATAAGTGGTGCCGGTTCCATTGACAGGTTATTAAATTCAATACAAGATGCAATCAGCATTCTGATACCTGCTTTTTTTATTGTTATCTCAGCAGCTTTTGCGTTTATTACGTTAGCACTGTCAAAACGAATAGCAGAACGAATGGGATATAGCTGCAAGCATTTGCCTGCCTTTTATGAATTAAAAGCCGATAAAAATACAGTAGCTGTTTTTATAATTTCATTTTTGTTATGTATAGTGATTGATAATCGGATTATTTCTTCCGTACTTTTAAATATCACGTTCATATTAAGTATAGCATTACTGGTGTGCGGATTGGCGGTTCTGGATTATTTTGTATACCGGGCAGGTATTCCGGGTATATTGAGAGCAGTAATATATGCTTTGTTATTTGTTATGCTTGCAGTTTTTTCTATGATTTTTCCTATGCTGCATCCTGCAAATCTTCTGATGTTGATTGCATTGGGTGATAGTATTTTTGATTTCAGGAAACTGAAATGTAAGGGAGAGCATTATGGACGATAAAAGGTTTTCCAATTTACCGATACATGAAGCAGGCCTGTATCTGTGGATTATTTTTTTATTGATTGCTGTAATGACATTTTACAACTACTGGATTGCATTGGCAGGAGCATTGATTTTTTGTTGTTTGGTGTATTATAATGTGCGTAGTAAGAGTCTGAAAACCAGAGAAATGATTGAATATATTAAAAATTTGCAAATTGATATTGATTCGGCTACAAAGGGCACATTATTGTATTTTCCCCTGCCTATGGTGGTATTGCAGCCAAATGGAATTATTAAATGGTATAACTCCAGGTTTGAGGAAATATTTAAACAGGAGGAGCTGTTTGGAAAGCAAATACAGTCCCTTGTTAAAGATTTGCAGATATCAAAGCTTCTGGAGGAGCCCGAAAACATATCGCTTAACCTGTCTTATGAGGGCAAGGAATATCAAGTGTTGGGCAATATTGTTCAAACCGGTAATTCAAAAGAAAATGAGTATATGATCATCCTTTACCTGATTGACCGTACAGAACTCAGCTATATGCATAAAAAGTATAAAGAAGATAAATGTATAGAAGGTATCATTATAATCGACAATTATGAAGAAATCATGATGAATACGGATGATACCAGCAGGCCTCAGATACTGGCGGAAATAGATAGGCGTTTGACTAATTGGGTGGCCTTTACGGGCGGAGTTTTGAAGAAATATGAAAGGGACAAATATATCTTTCTTTTTGAATATAAGTATTTAAGCAAGCTGGAAGAAAGAAAGTTTGATATTTTAGATGAAATTCGCGAAATTAATGCAGGAAATAAGATTCCTGTTACTCTCAGCATAGGAATAGGTTTGGATGGAAACAGCATGATAGAAAATGATTCCTTTGCCAGGGCAGCCATTGATATAGCATTAGGAAGAGGCGGCGACCAGGTTGTCATAAAGAATGGTACAAACCTTAGATTTATTGGTGGAAAAACGAAAGAGATGGAAAGACGTACCAAGGTAAAGGCAAGGGTTGTTGCCTATGCGTTAAGAGAGTTAATTTCTCAGTCCGAGAAGGTCATTATAATGGGTCATCAAAACGGCGACATGGATTCGGTAGGGGCATCTGTAGGTTTGTACAGGGGAATAAAGAGCAAGGGCAAGGATGCATATATTTTATTAAGTACTCTTAATCCCACTGTTCATAATTTATTAAAAAGATTTGACAAGGTGGAAGAGTACCATAATGTATTTTTGACAAAAGCTCAAGCCATGGATATAATTACGGATAAGACACTATTGATTATTGTTGATACGCACAGGCCCAGCTATGTCGAGTATCCTGAGCTGTTAAAAAAGACAGAGCATATTGTGATTATCGACCATCATCGCAGAGCTGCAGAGTTTATTGAAAATGCTGTTCTTACATACCATGAACCATATGCTTCATCAACCTGTGAGATGGTTACGGAGATTCTGCAGTATATGGATGATAATATAAAACTAAATGTCATAGAGGCGGAAGCTCTTTATCCAGGTATTGCAATTGACACAAAGAATTTTACTTTTAAGACAGGAGTAAGGACATTTGAAGCCGCGTCATTTCTAAGAAGGTCGGGTGTGGATACCATATCTGTAAAGCAGTTGTTTCAAAATGATTTGCAGACTTATATAGCCAGAGCCAATATTGTAAAGGCTGCGGAAATTGTACATGAAAACGTTGCAATTTCTGTTTGCAATGAGAATATAAAAGAAAAACAGCTAATCATTGCTCAGGCTGCAGATGAACTGTTGAATATTTCCGGCATAGGAGCATCTTTTGTAATGTGCAGAATAAATGATGGAGTGGTGATAAGCGGCAGATCCCTGGGGGACATTAATGTTCAGTTTATATTGGAAAAGTTGGGCGGTGGTGGTCATCTGACGGTTGCCGGTGCCCAGCTTCCGGGTATAACTTTAGAGCAAGCCAGAGAGAAGTTGATAGAATCCATTTATGATTATTTTGATGAAACCAGCCGGGAATGAGCTTGATGATTTATAAGACCAAAGGTGTAATCGCCGAAATTCAGAGAATTAAGGAGGTATTCTAATGAAGGTAATTTTGCAGGCAGATATAAAGGGGCAAGGTAAAAAGGGCGATTTGGTAAACGTAAGCGATGGATATGCGCGTAACTTTTTATTTCCCAAGGGACTTGCTGTGGAAGCGAATGCAGCAAATTTGAATGCGATTAAAGGGAAAAAAGAAGCAGAAGCTTATAAGAAGTCAAAAGAGTTAAGTGAGGCAAAAGAAATTGCTCAAAAAATTTCAAAAGCGACCGTGACACTTAAGGTTAAAGCAGGCGAAAATGGAAAGCTTTTTGGCTCTATTACCAGTAAGGAAATTGCAGAAAAATTAAAAGAACAGCATCGCATTGACATTGATAAGAGAAAAATAAATCTTCCTGAAGCTATTAAGATGCTTGGGACGGTAGATGTGGAAGTAAAGGTCTATCCTGAGGTAACGGCTAAGCTAAAGGTTTCGGTTATTCCGGAATAAAAGCTTATCGTTTATGAATTAGAATAAAGAAATAATAATTCATTTATGGAGTGAAATTATGGATATACCATTAGGGCGTGTCATGCCGCATAGTTTGGAAGCAGAGCAATCCGTACTTGGTGCAATGATAATTGATAAAGAATGTATTGCTGCCGTTACGGAGAGTATAAAAAGTGAAGACTTTTACAGTGAAAACCACAGGGAAATTTTTGAGGCAGTTCTTGACCTTTTCAATAGAAATGAGCCGGTTGACCTCATTACAGTTTCAGAACAGCTCAAGGTTCGTGGGACGATGGAGGCGGTCGGAGGGCTGGAATATCTGACCGAGCTGGTAACACTGGTTCCAACAACAGCAAATGTAAAGTATTATACAAAAATTGTAGAAGAGAAGTCTATTTTAAGGAAGCTCATAAGAGCAGCTGTGGATATTGCCAATCAAAGCTATGAAGCTGCAGATGAAGTATCATATATTATGGATAATGCTGAAAAGCAGATATTTGATATTCTGCAGAAGAGAAATACACAAGGCTTTGTTCCTATTAAAGACGTTTTAATTGAAAGCTTTGATAAATTAGAGGAATTATATAAAAATAAAAGAAAAATTGTTGGTGTTCCCACCGGTTTTGTTGATTTGGATATGAAAACAGCAGGCTTGCATCCTTCTGATTTGATTTTAATTGCTGCTCGTCCGGCTATGGGTAAAACCAGCTTTGCATTGAATATTGCCCAATATGCTGCTATTCATGCCAATGTTCCGGTAGCAATATTCAGTCTTGAAATGTCAAAGGAACAGTTAGTGAATAGAATATTGTGGTCTGAGGCCTTAATAGACAGCCAAAAGATGAGAACCGGAGAGCTTCAGGATGATGACTGGCCAAAGCTTGCCAGGGTTATTGGGCCCTTGTCCGAGGCGCCCATCTATATTGATGATACTCCCGGGCTTTCGGTAGTGGAAATGCGTGCAAAATGCAGAAGACTGAAATTGGAAAAGAATCTGGGACTTATCGTTATTGATTATCTTCAGCTGATGCAGGGACGTGGAAAGTCTGAGAGCCGTCAGCAGGAGATTTCCGAGATTTCACGTTCTCTGAAAATACTGGCCAAGGAATTAAATGTACCGATTATTACTCTTTCACAGTTAAGCCGTGCTCCTGAGCAAAGATCCGATCACAGACCCATTCTCAGTGATTTAAGGGAATCAGGGGCAATAGAACAGGATGCTGATATTGTAATGTTTTTATATAGGGATGATTATTATAATCCCGATACGGATAAAAAGAATATTGCTGAATGCATTATAGCAAAACATAGAAATGGTTCCACGGGAACCGTTGAACTGGTATGGTTAGGCCAGTATACCAAGTTTGCAAACTTTGAAAAAACCCATATGTAAGTCATCAGAAATGTGAGAGTGTATATTGTGGATAAGGTTATAGAAACTGTGAAAAGGACAATACAACAGTATAATATGCTGAATCCGGGTGATGGTGTTGTAGTTGGTGTGTCAGGAGGACCGGATTCAGTATGTCTTTTGCATGTATTAAACTCATTGAAGGATGAGTATTCAATTCATATTTATGGTGTGCATATCAATCATCAGTTAAGGGGTGAAGCGGCTGACAAGGATGAACAATACGCTCGTAAGCTATGCAGCAGATTAGGAATACCTTTTTATTCCAGAAAAATTGATATAAGACGTATATCTGAAGAAAGAGGTATTTCTGAGGAGCTTGCAGGAAGAGAAGAAAGATACAAATTGTTTTTTGAAATAGCAGGACAAGTAGGTGCTGCAAAGATAGCCACTGCGCATAATTTGAATGATCAGGCAGAAACCATTCTAATGCGTTTTATTCGCGGAGTAGGGCCGGACGGACTGTCAGGTATTCCACCCGTGAGAAATGATGGTGTAATCAGGCCTTTGTTGGAAGTAAGCAGGGAATTAATTGAAGAATATTGTTATTTATATCATTTAAATCCCCGCATAGATGCAACGAATCTTGAAACGGTGTATACCAGGAATAAAATCCGGATGCAGCTGCTGCCGGATATTCTGAGGTACAATCCTAATTTCGTTGCAGCTATGGCAAAAACGGCTAATATGTTCAGGGAAGAAAATGATTTTATCGAAATATATGTAGATAACATACGAAAGCAGTATATAAAGGTTTTGCCTCAAGGTGTTTCCATAGCTCTGGATGTTTTGATGGAGCAGCACATTGCTATCCGCAGGAGAGTTATAAGGAAAGCAATTGAACTGGTGAAAAAAAATCTCATAGATATTGAGTATAAGCATATCGATGAGATTATGCAAATGCTTTTAAAAGGTTCAACAGGTATGGCAGTTGATCTACCGGGCAATGTAAAGGCAGAAATAGAATACGGTTTTCTGCTCATTAGTCAAAAGACGGCAATAAAAGCGGATCAATACAGCTATCCCTTAAAAATTGGCGACACAGTCTACATTAAAGAACTGGATTCTTATTTTACCGCTTACATAACCGATATAAATCAATTGAATAAAATCAAATTAGGGAGATATGTAAAAGCTTTTGATTATAATGCGGTGAAAGAGGAAATATATATTAGGAACAGATTAATTGGCGACAGATTTCAACCTTTTGGAATGAAGGGTACAAAGAAGCTTAAAGATTTTTTCATTGACGAAAAGGTTCCGAGGCATTTAAGGGATAAAGTACCTTTGATTGTCTCCGGAAATGACATAATGTGGGTTGTTGGTTACAGAACAAGTGAAAAGTATAAATATTCCGATAAAACAGATAAGATATTGATAATAAAAGTTGCGGGAGGATTAATCAATGATAAATGATGTTGAAAAAATTTTGTTGACTCGTGAGCAATTGGCAGCAAAGGTAAAAGAACTTGGAAAGCAAATAAGTGAGGATTATAAGGATAAAGACCTTATGGTGATTTGTGTACTTAAGGGCGGGGTAGTTTTTACGACTGATCTTATAAGGGAGATTACAATTCCTGTTGAGATAGATTTTATGGCAATATCAAGCTATGGAGCGTCCACCTCCACTTCGGGTGTTGTCAGGATTCTTAAGGACCTTGAAACAAATATTGAAGGCAAGGATATACTAATTGTAGAAGATATTATCGACAGCGGTCTGACTCTGAAATATCTGAAGGAGCTGTTGATTTCAAGAGGACCTAAAAGCGTAAAGATATGTACCATTCTTAATAAAAAGGAAAGACGCCAGGAAAATGTTAAGGTTGATTATATAGGGTTTGATATACCTGATGAATTTGTAGTAGGATATGGATTGGATTATGCCGAGAAGTATCGCAATCTACCGTTTGTTGGTGTACTAAAGCCTGAAATATACAGTCAGAAAAAATAATTGAATGGATGAATTTAGTTGTTTTTTTATTTTGTTTGTGTTAATATAGTATAATGTACGACTATGATTACAGTTGGCTGTTATAGGTTAATAGAGGAGGGAGCTTATTGAAGAAGTACTTTAGAGGCATTAGTTTTTATATACTGCTTTTTGTAGTAATACTAATGATATTTTCGTTATATGCCATTCCGTCTAAATCTGAGCAAAAGGTATATTCTGATTTGGTTAGAGAGATAAAAGCAGGACAGGTCAAGGAATTGGAAATTGTAGATAAAAAGGGTGTTGCTATATTAAATGACGGTACGGTAATGGAAGTTACTATCCCGTCAATAGATATTCTTTATGAGCATGTAGGCGATGACATTAAAAGGCAAATTGACGCAGGGACATTAAAACTTGATACTCCGCTGCCGCCTACAGCACCGTGGTGGATTACTATTTTGCCAACATTGGGACTTGTTGTTATATTCATTTTGTTTTGGGTATTCTTTCTGCAACAGTCTCAGGGAGGAGGCGGCGGTCGTGTAATGTCATTTGGCAAAAGCAAGGCCAAAATGATGACTGACGATAAAAGAAAGTATACATTTGATGATGTGGCAGGCGCTGATGAAGAAAAAGAGGAACTGAAAGAAATTGTAGAGTTTCTTAAGGCGCCTAAGAAATTTGTAGAATTGGGCGCCAGAATTCCGAAAGGTGTTTTACTTGTAGGACCGCCGGGTACGGGTAAAACTTTACTTGCAAAAGCAGTATCCGGAGAAGCAGGTGTTCCTTTTTTCAGCATAAGCGGTTCTGATTTTGTTGAAATGTTTGTTGGAGTTGGTGCTTCCAGAGTTAGAGATTTATTTGAACAAGCCAAGAAGAATTCACCTTGTATAGTCTTTATTGATGAAATCGATGCTGTCGGTAGACATAGAGGGGCAGGTCTTGGAGGAGGTCATGACGAAAGAGAACAGACTCTGAATCAATTGCTCGTAGAAATGGATGGCTTCGGGGTTAATGAAGGAGTTATCATTATAGCGGCAACAAACAGACCAGATATTCTTGACCCTGCACTGTTAAGACCCGGACGTTTTGACAGACAGGTGGTAGTAGGCATTCCTGATGTAAAAGGAAGAGAAGAAATCTTAAAAGTGCATGCAAAGGGAAAGCCGTTAGGTCCGGATATCGATTTGTCGGTATTGGCTAAAACAACTACCGGATTTACCGGTGCGGATCTGGAGAATTTGATGAATGAATCCGCTTTACTTGCTGCAAGACGTAATAAGAAGGAGATTAATATGCAGGAGATGGAAGAGGCAATTATTAAGGTAATTGCCGGTCCTGAAAAGAGAAGCAGGGTAATTAGTGAAAAAGAGAGAAAACTGACCGCATATCACGAGGCCGGTCACGCTGTGATAGCAAAGCTGCTTCCTACCCAGGACCCTGTACATCAGGTTTCCATTATTCCCAGAGGAAGAGCCGGAGGTTATACCCTATCACTTCCTAAGGAAGATAAGTATTATGTGTCAAAAACGGAAATGTATGAAGACATTGTTGAACTGCTTGGCGGACGTGTAGCAGAGAAGCTGGTATTGAATGACATCAGTACCGGTGCATCCAACGATATTGAAAGAGCTACAGGAATTGCAAGAAAGATGGTCACAAAGTATGGTATGAGTGAGAAGCTTGGCCCAATAACCTTTGGTTCGGACCAGGATGAGGTATTTATAGGAAGAGATTTAGCACAATCCAGAAATTTCAGTGAGCATGTAGCGGCTCAGATAGACAGTGAAATAAAAGCAATCATTGATGAATGTTATAATAAATGCTATCAATTGCTGGAAGCAAATATAGGTAAGCTTCATAAGGTAGCTCAGGCACTTCTGGAAAAAGAAAAGCTTGATGGGCCTGAATTTGAGGAAATATTTGCAAGTGCATAATGAAAAGGAGTCTGCAGAAAGCCTGCAGGCTTTTTTATTGTTATGAAAGAAATAGCTTGTGCAAAATTTTGTGTGACAACTTAATATCACATATAATGTTGAATTACGGGCGGATAGAATCGTCCGCCCTTACTTCTATGCATAGATATTTATTTGGAAGCAATTGCTGTATTAATGGCTACGTTAAATACAGATTTAGGAATATATAAACGATATACATTACATAGAAACTTAAATTGATAGCATTGATGGCTATGTCCGCCTGAAAGTGGTGTTTTTCATGATAATAATTGACTATGCGTACATCAAATGATAAAATTATTTGGATAATAAGAACAGAATAACTTTGACATTCTAATGGTGGTGAACAAATGAAAAGTGAATTGAAACAAGGCCTGAAATTTAGAAATGAAATCATTGTTGATCAGACAGTAAGTGCTAAAAATGTGGCAAGCGGAACGGTTGATGTATATGCTACGCCCATGATGATAGCACTGATGGAACAAACGGCCTATCAATGTGTACAGCCTTATCTGGAATCCGGACAAGCCACTGTGGGAACAAAAGTGGAAGTTTCTCATATTTCTGCAACACCGATGGGGAAAAGGGTATATGCTGAGGCTGAATTAATTGAAGTTGACAGGCGCAGGCTGGTATTTAGAGTGGAAGCCTATGATGAAGCCGGCAAAATCGGAGAAGGAATTCATGAAAGATTTATTATTGATATTGACCGTTTTATGGATAAGCTCAAATCAAAGTATGAAAAATAGCTGATAGTGAGGTGTCGTGATGTTAACAGATATAGAAATTGCGCAGCAAAGTAAGATGAAGCCTATTAAAGAAGTTGCGGCAATGTTGGGAATTGATGAAGATGAATTGGAGTATTATGGGAAATATAAGGCAAAAGTTTCACCACAACTGTGGGAAAGGGTAAAGAATAATCGGGACGGTAAATTAATTCTTGTAACGGCTGTTAATCCGACTCCTGCTGGAGAAGGGAAGACAACCACTACCGTAGGGCTTGGCCAGGCAATGCATAAGATAGGGAAAAAAGCTGTTATTGCACTGCGTGAGCCTTCTTTGGGCCCTGTAATGGGTGTAAAAGGCGGTGCGGCAGGTGGAGGTTATTCACAGGTTGTACCTATGGAAGATATCAATCTGCATTTTACAGGAGATATGCACGCAATTACTGCTGCGAATAATTTGCTTTCAGCTGCCATAGATAATCATTTGCAGCAGGGGAATGCTTTAAATATTGACCCGAGACAAATTGTCTGGAAAAGGGTTATGGATATGAATGACAGGGCGCTGAGAAATATTATTGTTGGCCTGGGCGGCAAGGCAAACGGGGTACCACGGGAAGACGGCTTTATGATTACAGTAGCTTCTGAGGTCATGGCGATTCTATGCCTTGCAACCGATTTGATGGATTTGAAGGAACGTCTTGGCAGGATTGTCATTGGATATACCTATGATAATCAGGTTGTTACTGCAAAGGATCTTAAGGTTGACGGTGCTATGACATTACTGTTGAAAGATGCCATAAAGCCTAATTTGGTACAAACTCTTGAGAATACTCCTTGCTTTATGCATGGAGGTCCTTTTGCAAACATTGCCCATGGGTGCAACAGTGTAGCGGCCACGCGGCTGGCACTGAAACTGGCGGATTATGTTATTACGGAGGCAGGCTTTGGTGCCGATTTGGGTGCTGAGAAATTCATGGATATCAAGTGCAGATATGGTGGTTTTAAGCCTGATGCCATTGTTATTGTAGCAACTGTGAGGGCATTGAAATACAACGGCGGTGTTCTAAAAGAGGATTTGAAGGTGGAAAATCTTGATGCTCTTAAAAATGGTATAGTGAACCTGCAGAAGCATATTGAAAATATGCAGTCCTATGGTGTGCCGGTTGTAGTTTCTATAAATTCCTTTGATACTGACACTAATGCTGAAATTGAATACATACAGCAATTTTGTGCGGATATGGGTGTGGAATGCTCCATTTCCGAAGTGTTTGCAAAAGGCGGCGAAGGCGGCATAGACCTTGCAGAAAAGATAACAAGAGTCATTGATTCAACACCGTCTGACTTCAAGTTGTTGTATGACGAAAAGCTATCAATTAAAGAAAAAATTGAAATTATTACCACAAAGATATATGGCGGAACCCGTGTAGCATATACTTCTGCAGCAGAAAAAAGCATAAAGAGACTGGAACTGTTGGGATATGACAAGCTTCCTGTTTGTATGGCAAAAACTCAGTATTCGCTGTCGGATGACCCGTCGCTTCTTGGAAGACCGGAAGGATTTACGCTAAATGTCCGGGAAGTAAGGGTTTCGGCAGGAGCAGGATTTATTGTTGTATTAACCGGAGATATTATGACAATGCCGGGTCTGCCCAAACAGCCGTCAGCAGAAAAGATTGATATTAAACAAGACGGAACCATTGTTGGGTTGTTTTAATGAAAATATAACAGGTGAGCTATTAAATAAATGCTGTGAGTTTTGATTTTACAATGGCCGAAACAGTAGTTAAACATGGTAGGGGCGGACGTCTCTGTCCGCCCGTTATATAAGAAGTTGATGGCATTGCTGTGGTTATTCAAATGTTTTGCGTTATACTATTTATGGGTTGCTTTTTATGGGTAGGGTTAGAATTTATAAAAGAAAGGAATTCGGACTGTGATTCAAGGAACAATGAAATTTGAGAGTTATTCTCCTGAAGAAACAGAAAAAATAGCCTGTGACATTGGGAAAGAACTGGAGCCTGGAGATGTTGTATGCCTGGAGGGAGACCTTGGAGCCGGAAAGACCGCTTTTGTCAGAGGTTTGGCAAAGGCATTTGATGTTCATGAACCGGTTACCAGCCCGACTTTTACCATTGTCAATGAATATGACGGCACCCTGCCTGTCTATCATTTTGATGTGTACCGTATCAATGACATTGAGGAAATGTTTGAAATAGGGTTTGACGAATATATTGACAACAATGGGATATTGGTCATTGAATGGGCGGAGAATATAAAAGAAATACTTCCGAGTTCATATCTTCATATAAAAATAATTAAAAATTTGAATATTGGTGAAAACTATAGAGAGATTTATATGGAGAAAATAGGTTGAGACAATGAAAAGCGGGTGAAATCAATGAAGGTATTGGCAATAGATACATCCTCAGTGGTTGCAACAGCGGCAATTATGGATGATGAGAAACTTGTATGTGAGTATGTTCTTAATCATAAAAAGACACACTCCCAAAAAATTATGCCAATGATAGAAGAGATGTTGTCAAGCTCAGAGCTTAATATAGAGGATATTGATGTATTTGCTGTAGCAAGCGGGCCAGGGTCATTTACAGGTCTGCGAATTGGAGCGGCCACCATTAAGGGGTTGGCGCATGCAGTGAATAAGCCGGTTGTGGGGGTATCCACCCTTGACGGCCTGGCCTTTAATCTGCCTTTTTGCAAGTACCTTATTTGTCCCATTATGGATGCCAGGAGAGAGCAGGTCTATAATGCGTTGTACAAATGGGTGGATAATACTTTTTATATTATTGAAGATTATCGTGCATTGGCACTTGAACAATTAATTGAAGAATTAAAAGCAAGAAATGAAAAGGTGATGTTTACAGGAGACGGAGTACCGGTTTTCAAGGAGAAGCTAATGAGTGAACTTGGAGAGCTATGTGAATTTGCTCCATTGTCGTGTAGGCTTCAAAGAGCCTCCGCCATTGCGGAATTAGCTCTTCAGCGTGCCAAAGAAGGTCAGGTTGAGAGCTATTTGACATTCAAACCTTTTTACTTAAGAAAGTCTCAGGCAGAGAGGGAATACGAAAAGAAATGTTGTGGACAGTGAAGGGAGAATATGTTATGATAGCTTTAGGTAGTGACCATGGAGGTTATGAATTAAAGGAAGAAATTAAAAAACACTTAATGGAGCAGGGCTATGCAATAAAGGATTTTGGAGTCAATAGTCCTGATTCTGTAGATTATCCGGATATAGCCCGTCCGGTTTGTATATCTATTGTCAATGGTGAATGTGAAAAAGGTATTCTGGTTTGTGGTACCGGCATAGGTATTTCTATTGCTGCAAACAAAGTAGCAGGAATAAGAGCTGCTTTGTGCGGAGATTGCTACTCGGCAAAAATGGCAAAGGAACATAACAATGCCAATGTATTGGCACTTGGGGGACGGGTAGTAGGTACCGGCTTGGCCCTGGAGATTGTTGATACGTGGTTAAAGGCTGAATTCCAAGGTGGAAGGCATCAGACCAGAGTCAATAAAATTCATGATATCGAAAAATTAAATTATAAGTAAAGGAGATTTTTCATATGAGCAATAAAGTTTTTGTCATGGATCACCCGCTTATTCAACATAAGATATCATTAATTCGTGATGTTAATACGGGTGTAAAGGAATTCAGAGAGCTTACAGAGGAAATTGCTATGCTGATGGGATATGAAGTAACTCGAAACCTTCCTTTAAAGGAAGTAGAGATTGAAACACCCATTGCTGTTGCAAAGACCAAAGTTATTTCCGGAAAGAAACTGGCTATTGTTCCGATTCTTAGAGCCGGCCTTGGTATGGTTGACGGAATGCTTAAATTAATTCCTGCCGCAAAAGTAGGGCATATAGGTTTATATAGAGATCCGGAAACATTAGAGCCTGTTGAATATTATTGTAAGCTGCCAACGGATGTACAGGAAAGAGATTTAATCGTACTTGATCCTATGCTTGCTACAGGCGGTTCTGCTTCGGCTGCAATAAAGTTTATTAAGGACAGAGGTGTTACAAGCATTAAATTAATGTGTTTGATTGCTTCGCCTGAGGGAATTGAAAGAGTAAACAGGGACCATCCTGATGTTGAAATCTATTGTGCCGCAGTGGATGAAAAATTGAATGACCATGGATATATTGTTCCGGGTCTTGGAGATGCAGGAGACAGGCTTTTTGGAACAAAGTAAGGTACGAATTGTGAGGCGGCTTTTATAAAAGGCCGTCTTTTAGTGCAATAACAGTAATTTTGCTTATTATATATAAGGGGGATTCGTATTTATGAGGCAGTCATGGAATGAGTATTTTATGAAGCTTGCGGAAAATGTTGCAACCCGTTCAACATGTGACAGAGCAAATGTGGGTGCGGTTATTGTTAATGATGATCACAGGATTGTAGCAACGGGATACAATGGCAGCATTTCCGGCAATCCGCACTGTGACGATGTAGGACATGTTTTGAGGGACGGACACTGTATAGCAACCATACATGCGGAAATAAATGCATTATGTTATTGTGCAAAAGAAGGTATCCCTATTAAAGATTGTACGATTTATGTAACACATTTTCCGTGTCTGAATTGTACCAAGGCATTAATTCAGGCAGGAATCAAGAAAATTTATTATAAAGATGATTACAGAGTGGATGAGTATGCACTTGAGCTTTTTAGAAGAAATAATATAAGTCCTATAAAATTAAAATAAGTAAGTAAGGAGCAATGGATATGGCGGACAATGAAAAGAAGGATGAAGAAATAACCAATTCGGTTGTGGCCGGTAATTTTATTCACAATATTATCGATAAGGATTTGGAAGAAGGTGTCTATGACAGAGTTCATACACGCTTTCCGCCCGAACCTAACGGGTATCTGCATATCGGGCATGCCAAGTCGATCTGCCTGAACTTTGGAACGGCTAAAAAGTACTCAGGCTTATGTAATCTTCGATTTGATGATACCAATCCCATTAAGGAGGATGTTGAGTACATTGAATCGATAAAAGAGGATGTAAAATGGCTTGGGTTTGATTGGGAAGACCGTATGTATTTTGCATCGGATTATTTTGACAAGCTGTATGAGTTTGCTGAAAAATTAATAAAAAAAGGGAAGGCATATGTATGCGACTTGACTCCTGAGCAAATAAGGGAATATCGTGGTACTTTGACGGAGCCGGGCAAGGAAAGCCCGTACCGCAATCGTTCTGTGGAGGAAAACCTTGACTTGTTCAGAAGAATGCGGGCCGGAGAATTTAAAGACGGTACCCGTGTATTAAGAGCTAAAATTGATATGGCATCTCCCAATCTCAACATGCGGGACCCTGTTTTATATCGTATTTCGCATACTACGCATCACAGAACAGGAAATAAGTGGTGTATTTATCCCATGTATGATTTTGCGCATCCTATATCGGATGCTCTAGAGGGCATTACTCACTCAATTTGCACATTGGAATTTGAAGATCACAGGCCGTTATATGACTGGGTATTGAGCGAATTGGGCTTTAAAAATCCTCCAAAGCAGATCGAATTTGCAAGGCTTGAATTGACCAATACGGTTATGAGCAAAAGAAAGTTAAGGAAATTAGTAGAGGATAAATATGTGGACGGCTGGGATGATCCTCGTATGCCTACCATTTCAGGTTTGAGAAGAAGGGGATACACACCGGAAGCCATAAGGGACTTTTGTGAGCGTATAGGGGTCGCAAAAAAGATTAGCACGGTGGATATTGCCTTGCTTGAACACTGCATACGTGAAGATTTGAAGCTGAAAGAGCCCAGACTAATGGCTGTGTTAAGACCGTTGAAGGTTGTCATTACAAACTATCCTGAAGATAAGGTGGAATATCTTGAAGTAGAAAACAATCAGGAAAACCCTGATATGGGAACCCGCAAGGTACCGTTTTCAAGAGTTGTGTATATTGAACGGGAGGACTTTATGGAGGATCCTCCAAAAAAATATTACCGTTTGTCGCCCGGCAAAGAAGTAAGGCTTAAAAGTGCTTATATTATTAAATGTGAAGAAGTTATTAAAGATGAAGCTACAGGTGAGATAAAAGAAATTCACTGTACTTATGACCCGCAGACAAAAAGCGGAAGCGGATTTACAGAAAGAAAAGTCAAGGGCGTTTTGCATTGGGTTTCTGCGGCTCATGCGGTAAAGGCAACCGTAAGACTGTACGATTATCTTTTCCTTGATGAACAGGAGGCGGATGAGCAATCAGAAGGAGAGATGGACGGCATGAACCTGAATCCAAATTCTCTGGAAGTGCTGGAAAGCTATATAGAGCCGGCTATCAAGGAATATAGACCGGGCAGCAGATTCCAGTTTGTAAGGAACGGATATTTCTGTATGGATACTAAGGACTCAAAAGACGAAGAACCGGTGTTCAATCGAATTGTATCCTTGAAAAGCTCATTTAAAATCGAAAACAAATAAAAAAAGATGCCAAACGGCATCTTTCTATTTGTTTTCCAATAACTCAATTCCTTTTTTTATTCTTTTAATACTTTCTTCTTTCCCCAGTACAATTGCTAATTCAATACCGCCGCCCGGGGTAGACTGTTTGCCTGACAAGGCTACACGGACAGGCCACAACATTTGTCCGTTCTTTATACCCAGTTTTTCAATTAATTCAAACAGGGTATTATGAATGCTTTCTTCGGTCCATTCATTAAGTTCGTTAAGCGCCGGCAGTGCTGCTTTAAGGCTGTTAAGGGAATTTTCTTCATTGGTTTTCATCTTTTTGTGAACATATAAATCCGTCGAGTATTCCGGCAGTTCATCAATAAAATCAACCAGTTCGGGAACAATATCTGAAAATTTGCTTATTCTGGTTTGAAGCAGCCTACTTACTTCTAAAAGGTCCACATTAGGATTTTTTATTGTTTTTTCATAGTATGGAAGCGCTTTCTGGTGAAATTCTTCCAACGGAAGCTTTTTAATATATTCACTGTTCATCCATTCCAGCTTCTGAACATCAAATATGGCAGGAGATTTGCTTATGCCTTTGATGTCAAAGAGCTGTACCAGTTCATCCAGGGTGAAAATTTCACGTTCTCCGCCGGGATTCCAGCCAAGCAGAGCAATGTAGTTTATGATTGCTTCTTTTAAGAAGCCTTTGGCTATAAAATCCTCGTATGAGGCATCCCCTTCCCGTTTGCTTAGCTTTTTGGTCGCCGACTTCATAACGGGGGATACGTGAATATATGTGGGCAGTTCCCAGCCAAATGCTTCATACAACAGATTGTACTTAGGTGTTGATGAAAGATATTCGCTTCCTCTTATAACATGAGTGATATGCATTAAATGGTCATCAACAACATTTGCAAAGTTGTATGTGGGCAATCCGTCGGATTTAAGCAAAACATTGTCATCAAGAGTACTGTTTTCAACCGTTATGGTACCAAATACCTCATCCGTAAAAGTCGTCACCCCTTCGGAAGGTATTTTTTGACGGATAACGTATGGAATTCCGCTTTTCAGCTTGGCCTCCACTTCTTCTTTGGTTAAGTGTCTGCAGTGGCCGTCATATTTATGGGTTTCCCCGGCAGCCTCCTGCTCTGCGCGAAGCTTATCAAGCCGTTCCTTATCACAAAAACAATAGTATGCTCCTCCTAATTCAACCAGCTTTTCAGCGTATTCTTTATAAATATTCTTACGTTCGCTCTGAATGTATGGGCCATAATCTCCGCCGATATCAGGGCCTTCATCGTGTTTTAGTCCTGTTTCGGCTAAGGTTTTGTATATTACGTCAATAGCACCCTCTACATATCTTTCCTGGTCCGTATCTTCTATTCGTAAAATAAACTTACCGTTATGGCGTTTGGCAAGCAAATACGCATACAGAGCCGTTCTGAGATTGCCCACATGCATGTATCCTGTCGGACTGGGGGCAAAACGGGTGCGAACTATATCTGACATATTATCATCCTCCAATAAATCACTTGAAAATCTTAGACTATTATATATTTAGAAGGATTGAATGTCAAGGAAGGAAATAGTCATAACTTCCAAAGAATTAAAAGGTTGACATCAGGCATATAATAAAATATTATTAATATTAAAGTTGAAGGCTTTGTATTGGATACGTATTAAATGAAATGAGGTGTTATCATTATGATAGATTATATTTTTGCAAACCGGGTAAAGGATTTAAAAGGATCTGCTATCAGAGAGATTTTTAAAATCATTGATCAGCCTGATATGATTTCCTTTGCTGCAGGTTCACCGGCCCCGGAGATGTTTCCTGCAAAAGAGCTTGCGGAGATTTCTCAGGAAATATTGTTGAATAACGGTGCTGTTGCACTGCAATATGGCATAACAGAAGGATATGCTCCTTTGAGAAATCTGGTAAAAGAACGGATGGCCAAAAGAAATATAGGAAGAAAAAATGATGATTGCATTATAGTAAGTGGTGGCCAGCAGGGAATTGATTTAGCTGCAAAGGTTTTGCTTAATGAAGGGGATGGAGTAATATGCGAGAATCCGAGCTTTATCGGGGGGCTCAATTCTTTTAGAGCATATAATGCCAAACTATATGGCGTGAATATTGAAGAAGACGGTTTAAATATTGATGAGCTTGAGCAAACTTTAAAAGAAAACAGTAATATTAAGCTTATATATACCATAGCAACCTTTCAGAATCCCAGCGGAATTACCATGAGCCTTGATAAAAGGAAGAAGCTGCTTGAGCTTGCAGATAAGTATAATGTATATATTCTTGAGGACAATCCTTATGGAGATTTAAGGTTCAAGGGAGAAGACGTACCCACCATCAAGTCCATGGATGCCAACGGCCGTGTAATTTATGTAGGTTCGTTTTCAAAGATACTTTCACCTGGTCTCAGATTAGGCTGGGTTGTTGCACCTGCTGAAATTATTCAGAAAGTTGTTGTGGTAAAACAGGTAAATGATGTACATACGAATGTCTTTTCACAAATGCTTGCTGCTGAATACATGAAGAAATATTGTATTGATGAGCATATTGAAAAAATAAGAGAATTATACGGAAGACGCTGTGGATTTATGTTGGAATGTATGGATCAATATTTTCCTGATTATTGTACCTATACAAGGCCGGAAGGCGGGTTATTTATTTGGTGTACACTGCCTGAAGGCATAGATACTATAGAATTGTCCAGGAAGGCAGTAGAGAAAAAGGTTGCTTTTGTTCCGGGAAGTACTTGCATGGTAGATCAGAATAAGGTATGCAATTCATTTCGATTGAATTATTCAACCATGTCGGAAGAGAAAATAGAAGAAGGCATTAAGATATTAGGAGAAGTTCTGAAAAATATTTAATTGAAAAGGAAAGTAGAAAGTGAGTGATATATATTGGAAATGCAGCAGCAAAAAAAGATAATATTCAGTGGTATTCAACCATCAGGGCAGCTCACCCTGGGAAATTATATCGGAGCGTTAAAAAATTGGGTGCAGTTACAGCATGAATATCGATGCTGTTTTTCGGTTGTGGATTTGCATTCATTGACGGTAAGGCAGGGTCCGAAGGAACTGCGGAAACGGTGCATGGAACTGCTGGTTCAATATTTGGCCTGTGGAATCGATCCCAATGAAAATCTGATTTTTTTCCAATCCCATGTTCACACGCATGCAGAGCTGGCCTGGGTACTTAATTGTTATACGTATATGGGTGAGTTAAGCAGGATGACCCAGTTTAAAGATAAAGCAGAAAAACATTCTGAAAATATTAATGCGGGACTGTTTACCTATCCCGTGTTGATGGCAGCGGATATTCTTTTGTATCAAACCGATCTGGTTCCTGTGGGAGTGGACCAGAAGCAGCATCTTGAAATTGCAAGAGATATAGCGGTAAGATTTAATAATATTTATGGACAAACTTTTAAGGTACCTGAGCCATATATACCGAAGGTAGGCGCGAAAATCATGAGCTTGCAGGACCCTACCAAGAAAATGTCCAAATCCGATGAAAACCCTAACGGATACATTTCCATATTGGACAGTCCTGATGTCATTGTAAGAAAGATTAAGCGTGCGGTAACAGATTCCGAGAATCAGGTCAAATATCAGGAAGAAGGCAAGGAGGGCATAAAAAATCTGATGTCCATATACTCCAGTATGACCGGCGATACGATAGAACAGATAGAAAATAAATTTGAAGGAAAGGGTTATAGTGATTTTAAAGCTGCGGTGGCTGAAGCAGTTATAGAACATTTGAAACCTATACAGGAGAAATATAATGATTTAATGAAAAACAAGGATTATATTGAGCAGGTATATAAGAGTGGTGCCGAAAAAGCTCTGAGCATATCCGGCAGAACACTTAAAAAGGTTTATAAAAAAGTCGGCTTTGTACTTAATGATTGATTAAATTAGATAATCTTTCCTATTACTTAGTTGACAATAAATGATAATCGCGATAAAATTATTCTTAAAAGAGTTGCTTGTCTTATTGGATATGAAGATATTTTTACAGATTTACAATAAAGTCAATAAAAAACTTGGGTACCTTATTTATAAAGAAGGTGAATTACTTTGAATTTTCAAAACCTTTGGTTGGTTTTTTCATTTATTGTCGCTTTTGTAGTTGCTTTCGCAACTACACCGCTGGTTAAAGTTATTGCATATAAGATTGGTGCCATAGATGTTCCCAAAGATGAAAGAAGGGTACATAAGGTACCTGTTCCCCGTCTTGGCGGACTTGCCATTTATTATGGCTTCATTGTCAGCATATTGTCCTTTGGTCAGATTAATACCGGTATGAGGGGTATTCTTATAGGCAGTGTAATTATTGTGATTTTAGGTATTATTGACGATATAAAGCAGCTTGGTGCAAAGCTTAAGTTGGTAGTTCAGATTGCGGCTGCTTTGGTTGTTGTGTTCCATGGAGTACAAATTACGGTACTTACTAATCCTAATATATTCAGTGCACAGGAAACCATACAGCTTGGGTATTTTTCTATCCCGATTACCGTTTTATGGATAATAGGAATAACAAATGCCGTGAATTTGATAGATGGTTTGGATGGACTGGCGGCAGGCGTTTCTTCCATAGCGTCCATATCCCTGCTGTTTATCGCACTTTTAGGGAATGAGTATGGTATTGCACTGGCAACGGCAGCTGTTGCAGGAGCGTGTTTGGGATTTTTACCTTATAACTTTAACCCTGCAAAAATTTTTATGGGAGATACAGGGTCAACCTTTTTGGGTTTCATTCTAGCGACCATATCGATACAAGGGTTATTTAAAGGTTATGCCGTAATATCCTTTGCCGTTCCTCTTTTGATACTTGGGTTGCCCATTTTTGATACAGGCTTTGCCATTTTGAGAAGGATGGTAAAGGGGCAGCCTATTATGCAGGCTGACAGAGGACATTTGCATCATCGCTTAATTGATATGGGATTTTCGCAGAGACAGACCGTAATGATTTTGTATACAATGAGCAGCATTTTGGGCTTAAGTGCCGTAATATTAACGGGCAGCGGTGCGTTAAGAGCAATGATTCTTATTCTTTCGGTTTTAGTATTTGTTATTGCCGGCGCGCGTTACATGAACGTGCCTGTTACCGAGCCGTCAGAACCCAAAGAATCGGAAAAACCGCATGAATCAGGACATTAATAGTGGTCACAGGTCACGGGTAATATAGTATGCCTTGTGGCTTTGTGGCTTTTGTTATATGGTAGGAAAATTTTTACATGTAAATATTAACCAGTATCGATGCAAATCGAAAGGAGATACAGAATTAATGAAACGAATCAAGGTAATGACAATATTTGGAACAAGACCCGAAGCAATTAAGATGGCGCCGTTGGTGAAACAATTGGAAAACAGTGAGCACATCCATTCAATCGTATGTGTAACGGCGCAGCACAGAGAAATGTTAGACCAGGTACTAGATATTTTTCATATAAAGCCTGATTATGATTTGGATATCATGCAGCAGAGGCAGTCCCTTGTGGGAATTACTACCCGTGCTTTGGAAGGGCTTGACGAAGTCATGAAGGAAGCAAGGCCTGATATTGTTCTTGTTCATGGTGATACCAGTACTACATTTGCAGGAAGTCTGGCAGCATTTTATAATCAGATTCAGGTTGGTCACGTGGAAGCAGGCCTGAGAACATATGATAAATATTCTCCTTATCCTGAGGAGATGAACCGAAAGCTGACAGGTGCCATAGCAGATTTGCATTTTGCACCTACACTGACTAACAAGAGTAATTTAATAAAAGAAAACGTAAAAGAGAATAGTATATATGTAACCGGAAACACAGTAATTGATGCAATCCGGACAACCGTAAGAAAAGATTATGAATTTAAGGATGCCGTACTGAGAGGCCTGGACTTTATGAACCGTAAGGTAATATTGGTAACGGCGCACAGAAGAGAAAATCTCGGAGAGCCTCTTAAGAATATATGCGAAGCATTAAAGCTGTTGGTTAATAAATATAAGGATGTAGAGATTGTTTATCCGGTTCATATGAACCCGGCTGTAAGAGAAGTTGCAAATGAAGTTCTTGGAGGTCTGGAAAGGGTACACCTTATAGAACCGTTGGATGTGGAAGAGCTGCATAATGCAATGAACCGGTGTTATATGGTTCTTACGGATTCAGGCGGTTTGCAGGAGGAGGCTCCTTCTCTCGGCAAGCCGGTTCTGGTTTTAAGAAATGAAACAGAGCGGCCTGAAGCAGTAAAGGCAGGAACAGTGAAGATTGCCGGTGTGGAGAGGGATACAATTGTTCATATGGCCTCTGATCTGATTGAGAATATTGATGAATATAATAAAATGGCTAAAGCAGTCAATCCATATGGTGACGGACAAGCCTCCAGAAGGATAGTTGGTGCGATATTGTATGAATTTGGAATTGTAAAAAGCAAAGTAGATGAATTTAGTATATAATTGATTTTTTAAATTCATAAATGGATAAGGCCATTGCACAGATAATGCATTACATGCATTGCTTGTGGGCATATGCAATAAATATTATCGATAAGGACGGTGATATAGTGTCAATTGATATTATGAAGTCCATTAAACAAACGGAAGAGGAGGCTGAAAAAATAAAGAAGCAGTCCGTTGCCGAAGCCCGTCAGATAGTTTCTGAAGCAAAGAATCAGTATCAAAAATTGATTGAGCAGGAGATAAACGCTGCAGAGATGGAGGCAAAGCAAATTATTTTGCAGGCTGAACAAGAGGCTAATAAGCTCTTTGAGCAGATAAAGGCAAGGACAAATGATGAATGTAATGCTATAAGGCAGCAGGCGCAGAAAAAAATCGATGCTGCTGCACAAATTATAATTGGAAGGATTGTGGGCGCCCATGGCAATCGTTGATATGGACAAAATTTCCATTATCGGACTTGAATCTGATAAGGAAAAGATCATAGAAAGTATTATGAAGATGGGTGTTGTTGAAGTATCCGATTTTATACCTGATGAAGAATGGGCTGATTTGGTAGAAAAGAATGGGACAGAATTACAGGTAGCTGATTTGGAAGCAGATATTTTACGTGTTCAGTCAGCCATCGATTATTTATCAAAATATAATCAAAAAAAGCAGGGGCTGTTTGCACCTAAAAAAGAAATAACCCGCAGTGAATATGAAGCAATCATTAAAGACAAGGCTAATATATGGAATGTAGTTAATGAGATTGGTCTTTATGATGAGAAACTGACTCAGCTTAGGTCCGAGGAGAACAGGTTAAATAACCTGATTGCAACTTTAGAGCCCTGGAAACCACTTACCATACCTGTTAATACGGAAGGCACAAGGTATACTACCGTTTTGCTTGGCGTAGTACCGGCAATGGTTGATACGAAAAAGATGGCAGAAGATTTGAAACAAAACATACCTGAGAGTGAACTGGAAGTTATCAATACGGATAAGGACCAAAGCTATCTGTTTATTTTGTATTACAGTTCATATGAAAAGCAGATGATGGAAATATTAAAGCAGTATGGCTTTTCAAGGGTTACTTTTAAGGATTTCCATGGAACAGCTGAGGATAATATTCAAAAAGCAATGGGGGAAATTGAGAAAATTAAGGAAGAAAGAGAACGGATTATTAAGCAAATAGCCGTATTTGCAGGTGAAAAGGACAGGCTGGAAGTTCTTTATGATTATTTAGTGGTGCAAAGAGACAGAAAAAGAGCAATAGGGAGATTAGTTAATACGGAAAGCACCTTTATGCTTAGAGGTTGGCTTCCAAGGAAATTAAGTGAAAAAGTACGGCAAGCCTTGTTGCAGAAGTGGGACTGTGTTGTTGAAATAACAAGTCCTGAAAAAGGGGAGGAATTTCCCGTACTTTTACGCAACCACTCGTTGGTACAGCCATTTGAACTTATTACCGAGATGTATAGTCTTCCAAAATCTACGGAGATCGATCCAAACATTATTATGGCACCCTTTTATTTTATGTTTTTTGGGTTAATGATAGGGGATGCAGGATATGGTTTGATTATGACCATTGTAACGGCTGTCATTCTCAAAAAGTATAAAACAGAAGGTATAATCAACAAACTTTTAAGACTATTGTTTTTAGGTGGGATTTCAACCTTTATATGGGGTGCAATGTTTGGGGGATGGTTTGGAGATTTCCCAAGCCGCATAGGAATAACCGACGATAAAATTGTGAACGGAATATGGTTTAATCCTATTAATGATCCTATGAAGCTGCTTATATGGTCTTTTATATTCGGAGGTATTCATTTATATGCGGCATTAGGCTTGCAGGCATATAAACTGATTCGTGGAGGAAAACCCTGGGATGCACTTTTTGATGTAGGCTTTTGGTATTTGTTTTTGACTGGGCTGGTTCTTTTTGGCGTAGGCAAAGGGGTATTAAATACGATAGGAAAATATATGTCTGTTGCCGGAGCTGTCGGCCTGATACTTACACAGGGCAGAAATGAAAAAAATATTATTAAAAGATTGGTCAGTGGAGTACTAAGCCTGTATGGCGTAACAGGATATTTAAGTGATGTGCTGTCTTATTCAAGAATTCTTGCTTTGGGATTGGCAACAGGTGTTATTGCCAGTGTAATTAATACCATTGGGTCGTTATTTGGAACGAATGTAATGGGAATCATTATATTTGTTATTGTATTTATAGGCGGGCATATATTTAATATTGCAATTAATGCGTTAGGTGCTTATGTTCACTCAAGCCGTTTACAGTATGTTGAATTCTTCGGCAAGTTTTATGAGGGTGGAGGCAAAGCTTTCAATCCCTTAAAAATACAAACAAAATATATCAATCTAAAAAATGAGGAGGCTATGTAATATGGAATGGTATGAAATTATTTTTAACGGAAAATTTTTGGCATTACTTGGAGCTGCCATGGCAGTATTTCTTGCAGGAATAGGCTCTGCAAAAGGAGTCGGAATGGTCGGGGAGGCTGCTGCAGGGGTGGTAACCGAAGATCCTGACAAATTCGGTCAGACCCTGTTACTTCAGGCTTTACCGGGTACACAAGGAATATATGGACTTTTAACGGCTTTTATTATACTTACCAAAATAGGGATTATTGGTGGTGCTGAGGTTGCTGAAATTAGCTTTGACCAAGGCTTAATGCTTTTTGCATCCGCTCTTCCGATTGCCATTGTAGGATATCATTCAGCGATTTGCCAGGCACGTGCTGCTGCTGCAGGCGTAGGAATTATTGCAAAGCGTCCTGAGGAATTGGCTAAAGGTATTACATATGCAGCAATGGTTGAAACTTATGCTGTGCTGGCACTGCTGATTTCAATTTTGGCGATAACTGGAATCAAATTATAATAAGGAGTGTCTATGATGGCAGGAGCTGAGAAGATACAGCAAAAGATACTGGAGGAAGCCCGCCTGCAGGCACAAAACAATTTAAAGCTGGCCCAGGATGAAGCAGCCGGTATTATTGAAGCTGCACGGCAGGAGGCAGATAAGAAGAAAAAAGAAATATTGGAAAGAGCACAGCAGGAGGCTGTTGAAAGAAAGAAAAGGTTGGTTGCGGTTGCTGAGCTGGAAGCAAGGAAACAGAAGCTGAAAGCCAAACAGGAAATGGTGGAAGAAGCATTTCATGCAGCATTGCATAATTTAAGAACCATGAAGGATGACCAATATGAGTTGCTTTTAATTGATATGATAGCCAATGTGGCAAAGACAGGACAGGAAGAAATCATTTTGTCCCAAAAAGACAAACAAAGACTTTCGCCGGACTTTCTTGACAAGGTGATTAAAAAGCTGAATGAAAAGGGTATCATCGGATTGGTTAAAATAGCTGATGAATCACGAAACATAGAAGGCGGATTTATATTAAAGTCTCAGGATGTTGAAATTAACAGCTCCTTTGATGCAATAATCAGAATGCAGAGAGATCAGCTTGAAGCAGAGGTTATTCAATTATTATTTGATTAATTGTTAAAAAGAGAAAGGGTTTTCTGCATTCTTTTTGAAAGGAGTGACTTATTTGGCAGTTAACAAAGACACACAATATGCCTATTCGGTAGCACGTATCAGAGCAATAGAGAATCATTTGCTAAACAAAGTGAAGATAGAACGAATGCTTGAAGCCAAGTCACCTGGTGAAGCATTTAAGGTATTGGTTGAGGCTGATTACGGCTATTCTGCCGGTGAGCTGACAAGCCCTTTTGAATATGAAAAGCTGCTGGCAGAAGAAAACAGTAAAGTTTACAAGCTTTTAAAAGAAATTGCACCGCAGCCCGAAGCATTTGATGTGTTTTTAATGAAAAACGATTATCACAATATCAAGGTGCTTCTTAAGGCTGAGTTTTTGGGGCATGATGTTGATGAGTTGCTGATTGATGCAGGAACAATACCTGTCAGCAAGATGAAGCTTGTCATTAAAGAAAGAAAGCTTGTTGAGCTCCCAGCCATTATGGCTCATGCAGTGGAAGAATGTATTGATACCTATAACAGAACCGGAGATTCCCAAATTATTGACATAATATTGGATAAAGCAAATTATGTACAGATGATGGAATCAGCCCAAAAGGTTAATAATCCTTTTCTCACGGATCTGGTAAAAATACTAATAGACTTGAATAATATAAGGACTTTTTTAAGAGTCAAAGCCCTTAACAAATCTTTTGACTTTCTTCAAAAAGTGTTGTTATCCGGCGGCGGAATTCGTGAGCGCCTGTTTGTAAAATGGCTTGACTTGTCATACGAAGACTTGATTGCTGAATTAAGTTATACGCCGTATGGGACAATTTGTGATGACGGTATAAGGTATTATTTGAATAAAGGCAGTTTGACAAGATTAGAAAAATTATCCGATGATTATGTCATAAATTATATAAAAAGAGCAAAATATATTTCACTGGGAATTGAACCACTTATAGGTTACCTTCTTGCAAAAGAAAATGAAATCAAGATTGTGAGAATTATCATGGTAGGCAAAATTAATAATATATCCAATGAAATCATCAGGGAAAGGCTGAGAGAAGCTTATGTATAAGATAGGAGTTATAGGAGACAAGGATAGTATTCTCGGTTTCAAGGCTCTTGGCCTGTCGGTTTTTCCTGTCACACAGCCTTCAGAAGCCGAAAAAATATTGCATGAATTAGCGCAGAATCAATATGCAGTTATTTATATAACGGAGCAGATTGCAAAAGATATTGTTGCAAGCATCGATGAATATAAGGATAGTCGTTTTCCGGCAATTATTCCAATTCCGGGAAACCAGGGTTCCCTTGGAATCGGAATGCAGGGTGTTAAAAAATCGGTAGAACGTGCCGTAGGAGCAGATATTTTATTCAGAGAGTAAGGTGATATGCAATGAGTCAAGGAACAATAGTAAAGGTATCCGGCCCCTTGGTTATAGCAGAGGGTATGAGGGATGCGAATATGTTTGACGTTGTACGTGTCAGTAAACACCGCTTAATTGGAGAAATCATTGAAATACATGGGGACCGTGCCTCTATTCAGGTGTATGAAGAAACAGCGGGTCTTGGGCCCGGAGAGCCTGTTGTATCCACGGGCGCACCACTCAGTGTTGAATTGGGGCCCGGAATGATTGAAAAAATGTATGATGGAATACAGCGCCCTCTTGAAGAAATGAGAGAAAAGGTTGGAAGCAATATTACAAGAGGAATTGATGTAAGCCCTCTGGATAGAACAAAAAAATGGAAGTTTCATCCTGTTGTAAGCAAAGGTACTCGCGTAACTTCAGGAGATATTATCGGAACCGTACAGGAAACGGTTGTTGTAGAGCATAGAATCATGATTCCATACGGAGTTGAAGGTGTTATACAGGAAATATTTGAAGGTGAATTTACGGTTGAGGACACCGTTGCGGTAGTAAAAAAGGATAATGGGGAAACAGTAAATATTCAGATGATGCAAAAATGGCCTGTAAGACAAGGGCGTCCGTATAAAGAAAAGTTACCTCCGGAAGCTCCGCTTATTACGGGACAACGAGTTATTGATACGCTGTTTCCGCTTGCCAAAGGCGGTGTGGCAGCTGTTCCCGGACCTTTCGGAAGCGGAAAGACGGTTGTTCAGCACCAACTTGCAAAGTGGGCGGATGCAGATATTGTGGTATATATAGGCTGTGGTGAACGCGGCAATGAGATGACGGATGTTCTTATGGAGTTTCCTGAGTTAAAGGACCCAAGGACAGGCGAGTCATTAATGAAAAGAACTGTATTGATTGCCAATACATCAGACATGCCGGTTGCCGCTCGCGAAGCTTCCATATATACCGGTATAACGATTGCTGAATATTTCAGAGATATGGGATATAATGTTGCCCTGATGGCAGATTCCACTTCACGTTGGGCGGAAGCACTAAGAGAAATGTCGGGAAGACTGGAGGAAATGCCCGGTGAAGAGGGATATCCGGCTTACCTTGGTTCTCGATTGGCTCAGTTTTATGAAAGAGCGGGAAGAGTAATAATTCTTGGTACAAGCGGGCGAGAAGGAACCCTTACAGCCATCGGAGCGGTTTCGCCTCCGGGTGGTGATATTTCAGAGCCTGTTACACAGGCAACCCTGAGAATCGTAAAGGTGTTCTGGGGACTGGATGCCAGTCTGGCGTACAGAAGACATTTCCCGGCAGTTAACTGGTTGACAAGCTATTCTTTATATCTTGACAGGCTGGATAAATGGATAAGCCAGAATGTAGCAAGAGATTGGAATACACTCAGACAGGATACCATGAGAATACTGCAGGAAGAAGCAGAGCTTGAAGAAATAGTGCGTCTTGTCGGTGTTGATGCGCTTTCGGAGGGAGACCGGTTAACCTTGGAGGTTGCCAAATCTATTCGTGAGGATTATTTGCATCAGAATGCTTTTCACGAGGTAGATACCTATACATCCTTACATAAGCAATATCGCATGCTTAAGCTGATTCTGGATTTTTATTATAAGGGAAAAGATGCTCTTGAAGCCGGTGCAGGCATTAAAGAGTTGTTTGAACTGCCGGTAAGGGAAAGAATTGGTAGAGCCAAGTATACGGCTGAAGAGCAGGTTGATGAAACATTTAATGAAATTGAAAAGCTGTTGACGGAACAAATCGACGCATTGGTATCAAAGGAGGTGCAATAATCATGTTGAAGGAATACAAAACCATACAGGAAGTTGCCGGTCCTTTGATGCTTATCAGGCATGTAGAAGGCGTAAAATATGGAGAACTTGGTGAAATTGAACTGGCTAACGGCGATATTCGTCGGTGCAAGGTGCTGGAGGTAAATGAAGATAATGCTCTGGTTCAGCTTTTTGAAAGCTCTGCCGGAATCAACCTTGCACAGAGCAAGGTAAGGTTTTTAGGAAGAGGAATAGAGCTGCCTGTGTCTCTTGATATGTTGGGAAGAGTTTTTGACGGCTTGGGCAGACCAATGGATAACGGGCCAAACATAATACCCGATGCAAGGCTGGATATCAACGGTGTTCCTATGAATCCGGCAGCAAGAAATTATCCTTCAGAATTTATACAAACCGGTATATCTGCTATTGATGGTCTAAATACGTTGGTAAGGGGCCAGAAGCTCCCGATATTTTCAGGCTCAGGTCTTCCACATGCACAGTTGGCGGCCCAGATTGCAAGGCAGGCAAAGGTTTTGGGAACCGACAGCAAATTTGCCGTTGTATTTGCGGCTATGGGTATAACCTTTGAGGAAGCGGATTTCTTTATTTCAGATTTTAAAAGAACAGGAGCAATTGATCGTACGGTAGTATTTGTCAACCTGGCAAATGACCCTGCCATCGAGCGTATATCAACGCCACGTATGGCATTGACAGCGGCAGAATACTTGGCATTTGAAAAGGATATGCATGTGCTTGTTATAATGACCGATATTACCAATTATGCAGAAGCACTACGTGAAGTATCTGCGGCAAGAAAAGAGGTGCCTGGACGTAGAGGTTATCCGGGATACTTATACACGGACCTTGCAACATTGTATGAAAGAGCAGGCAGGAAGAAGGATAAGGAAGGCAGTATAACATTAATTCCTATTCTTACCATGCCTGAGGATGATAAAACTCATCCTATTCCGGACCTTACGGGATACATTACTGAGGGGCAAATTATTCTTAGCCGTGAACTGTACAGAAAGTCTATTATGCCTCCAATTGATGTATTGCCATCACTTTCCCGTCTAAAGGATAAGGGAATAGGAAAAGGGAAAACGCGTGAAGACCATGCGGATACTATGAACCAGCTATTTGCAGCTTATGCAAGAGGTAAAGAGGCAAAAGAACTGATGGTTATTTTAGGTGAAGCAGCACTTACGGATATTGATAAATTGTATGCAAAATTTGCAGATGCCTTTGAAAAGGAATACGTTTCCCAGGGGTTTGATGAAGACAGACCTATAGAAAAAACACTGGAGATAGGTTGGAAGCTGCTGTCTATATTGCCCAGAGGGGAGCTAAAACGTATCAGGGATAAATACTTGGATAAATATTTACCTAATGGGATGTGATTTGTATGGCTGTTATGCGTGTAAATCCTACACGTATGGAATTGACCCGTTTGAAGAAAAGTTTACAGGTTGCGCGTAGGGGGCATAAGCTGTTAAAAGATAAAAGAGATGAATTAATGAAGCAGTTTCTTGAATTGGTCAGGAAAAACAAAGAGCTTCGTGAACGTGTGGAAGAAATGCTTATGAAGGCACACAGCAACTTTTTAATTGCAAGAGCTGTGATGTCTTCTGAGATGCTGGAAGAAGCACTTATGTTTCCAAAGCAAAGCGTATCGTTGGAAGTTTCGACAAAAAACATTATGAGTGTTGATGTTCCGGTTATGGACTTCCGAACACAAACAGATGACCAAAGCGATATTTATCCTTATGGATTTGCGTTTACTTCCGGAGAGTTGGATGGTGCTATTCAGATGCTGTCGGAAGTTCTGCCGTATATGTTGGAGCTGGCGCAAATGGAAAAATCGGCGCAGCTTTTGGCGGAGGAGATTGAGAGAACCAGAAGAAGGGTAAATGCACTGGAATATGTAATGATTCCGCAATTTGAGGAAACCATAAAGTATATTACCATGAAGCTTGAAGAAAATGAAAGAGGCAATCTGACCAGATTGATGAAGGTCAAGGACATGATGATTGAACAGGCAAGGCAAGCGGCAATAAAGTAAAATCAATGCTTTGAGCCTTTAATGAAGGCGTGAAAATGATGGCTTGACGAAGATTATATCAAGAATGCAATAACATAAGCGGTAGTCCGTGGAATTCAATAGGATTACCGCTTTTTTTGTGATTAGTTGTACAATATTCGGTAATTTAGATTGTAACTTAGAGTATAATTTTTATTGGCAAAAATAAAGGAAGAAGCAAATTGCCTCTTCCAATCATACAAATCAAACTGTAAAATGTAATTGACGAGAAAACATAGACAGGAGTGATTTGTATGATAA
>Ga0134093_1000934_pt1 | contig 31989 bp, 22 predicted proteins | sample 4_1taG_FD_94452 | JGI IMG/M metagenome (GOLD analysis project Ga0134093, IMG submission 94452) | Switchgrass degrading microbial communities from high solid loading bioreactors in New Hampshire, USA - 4_13_20_68_A1 metaG | ecosystem: Engineered > Bioreactor > Semi-continuous > Anaerobic >...
CACTATGTCTCGATGGTGTTCCCGATCACGATCGACGTCTTCCCGGCGGAGTTCCCGGACGACCTGGACTATGAGGCGTTCGTCGAGGGGCTGGACACGTACTTCGCCGAGAGCATCGCGCAGATCAACGAGGCGCAGGCGGAGAGCTTCACCCCGCGCCTGGAGCAGTTCGACGCGGTGATCGAGTCGTTCTTCGCGCTGGAAACCGCCGCGTAATCAATCCGACGTTACACATAAACAGGGCGCATCCCGGCCAGGGCGCGCCCTGTTTCTTTTCACGCATTAGCGTGCTACAAGATCGCCGTGACGAGCGCGAGCAGCACGCCGCCCGCCATCACGCTCCCAAGCTGCCCGGCGGTGTTAGCACCCATCGCGTGCATCAGGATGAAGTTCTCGAAATCTTCGTCCTGCGCGACCTGCGCCGCCAGCCGCCCGGCCATCGGGAAGGCGCTGATCCCGGCCGCGCCGATCAGCGGGTTGATCTTGCCGCCACTGACGCGCGCCATCAGCTTGCCGAACAGCAGCCCGGCCGCCGTGTCCAGCACGAACGCCAGCAGCCCCAGGATCAGGATCTGCAGCGTGTCCACCCGCAGGAAGCTCTCGGCGGTCATGGTCGAGCCGACTGTCAGCCCCAGGAACAGCGTTGCGATGTTGATGATCTCGTTCTCGGCGGCGCGCGTCAGACGCTCCACCACGCGGCTCTCGCGCAGCAGGTTGCCGAGCATCAACATGCTGATGAGCGGCGTGGCGTCCGGCACCAACAGCCCGATCACCAGCGTTACCACGATCGGGAACAGCACCAGCGCGCGGCGCGACACCGGACGCGGCGCGTATTCCATGCGGATCTTGCGTTCCTCGCGGGTGGTGAGCAGCTTCATCACCGGCGGCTGGATGATCGGCACCAGCGACATATACGAGTACGCCGCGACCGCGATCGGCGCCAGGAGCTCCGGCGCGAGCTTCGACGCAACGTAGATCGAGGTCGGCCCGTCGATCGCGCCGATCACGCCGATCGACGCCGCCTCGTTCAGCGGGAAGTTGAGCAGCGTCGCCAGAATCAGCGTGCCGAAGATGCCAAACTGCCCCGCCGCGCCGAGCAGCACCAGCCTCGGCTGGGAGAGCAACGGGCTGAAGTCGATCATCGCGCCCACGCCGATGAAGATCAGCAGCGGGAACAGTTCGTTACTGATCCCGGCGTTGTACAGCACGCCGAACAGCCCATGCTCGCTCAGCATGCCGGTTAATGGAATGTTCGCCAGCAGACAGCCGAAGCCAATCGGGAGCAGCAAAACTGGCTCGTATTGCTTGAGCACGGCCAGCGCGATCAGCACCAGCCCGGCCGCGATCATGACCGCATTCCCGATTGTGAAATTGGCGAGGCCCCGGCTGAGTTCGGGCAGGAGTTCGGAGAAATCCATCGTGTCGCTGCCTCTGCCCTCTAGTCCGCGTATTCTATCAGCGGGTCGTGGTGCTTGACGTGCTGGCCGGTGCTGACGCACACCTCGCGGATCGTGCCGCTGCGTGGCGCGCGGATGATGTTCTTCATCTTCATCGCTTCCAGCACGCAGACCTGTTGCCCTGTTTCGACCGCGTCGCCGGGGCGGACCGCGACCTCAACGATCACGCCGGGGATGGGCGCGAGGATCGCGTTGGCGCTGCCGTTCGCCGTGGCAGGCGCGGCGGATGCGGCTGGCGCAGCCGGTGCGGGCGCCGGCGGACGAACGGGCTGCGGCGCGGGCGTCCCGCCAGGGGTGACGGGCTTGGCGGCCGGGCGCACAATCGGCGTGTCGTCCAGCCAGACCTCATAGCGCCGCCCGCCGACCTCGGCCACGATGGGCTGGGCGTAAAGGTCGTTAATCTGTACCTCGTATTGCTCAGAGTCGACTCTTACGGTTACTTTCATCGTCTGGGGTCCTGTCTCGGTCCTTTTTGCTGGAGCCGCCGCGCGCGCATCACCGCCTGCCACGCGCTGACGATCGGCGTCGGCGGGATGGGGAACTCGTGCGGCTGCGCTTGCTGGTCGCGCATCAGCGCCACGGCGACCGCAACCGCGACTGCACGCCGCTCGCGCTCAAGGGCGTCCGCTTGCTCGGCGGGCGACGCATCGGGCGCGGCGACCGGCGCCGGTTGCTTTTCCTGGGTGACGCGCACCAGCAGCGCCATCACGCCCCACAGCAGCACAATCGCGCCGAAGACCAGCGCCATCCCGGCGACGGTGATTTCGAGCGCGGTGATCAGGTTTTCGGCCATCGCAGCGTGTCCTTTCGCGCTAGACCGGGATGTTGCCGTGCTTGCGCGGCGGCGCGGGCGAATATTTGTCTTGCAGCGCGGTGAGCGAGGCGATCAGCTTGACGCGCGTCTCGCGCGGCTCGATGATGTCGTCCACATATCCGGCGCTGGCAGCGTGATACGGGTTGTTGAAGTTGCGGCGGTATTCCTCGGCCAGACGCGCGCGCTCAGCGTCCGGGTCTTCGGCGGCGGCGATCTCCTTGCGGTACAGGATGTTCACCGCGCCTTCCGCGCCCATAACCGCGATCTCAGCGCTCGGCCACGCGTAGTTGACATCTGTGCCGAGGTATTTGCTGCTCATGACCACATACGCGCCGCCGTACGCCTTGCGCGTGATCACGCTGATCTTCGGGACGGTCGCCTCAGAATAGGCGTAAAGCACCTTTGCGCCGTGCCGGATAATGCCGCGATGCTCCTGGTCGACGCCGGGCAGGAAGCCGGGCGAATCGACGAACGTGACCAGCGGCAGGTTGAAGCAGTCGCACATGCGGACGAAGCGTGTGATCTTGTCCGCCGCGTCGATGTCGATCACGCCCGCCATGATGTTCGGCTCTTGCGAGACAATCCCGACGCTGTGCCCGCCGATCCGCGCCAGCCCGATAATCGCGTTGCGCGCAAATGTGGGCTGGAACTCGAGGAACGTGCCCTGATCCACCACGCGGCGGATGACCTCGTGCATGCTGTAGGGCTGCGACGGGTCGAGCGGGACGATCGAATTCAATTCGTCGTCCATCCGCAGCGGGTCGTCGCCGTTTAGCACGAACGGCGGGTTCTCGACGTTGTTGGATGGCAGATAATCCAGCACGGTGCGGCACAGCTCGAGCGCTTCCCGCTCGCTGTCTGCCACGAGCGTCGCCGTTCCGCTGATGGAAGCGTGGACGTCCGCGCCGCCGAGGTGCTCGGTGTCCACCTCTTCGCCGGTGACGGTCTTGATCACCTGCGGGCCGGTCAGGAACATGAACGACTGCTTGCGGACCATGATGATCACGTCGGTCAGGGCGGGGGAATAGGCCGCGCCGCCCGCGCACGGGCCGAGCATGACGCTGATTTGCGGGATAACGCCGGAATACTGCGCGTTGCGGCGGAAGATCTCTGCGTAGCCGCCCAGGCTCTTGACGCCTTCCTGGATGCGCGCCCCGCCAGAGTCGATCAGGCCGATGATGGGCGTGCCGTTGCGTACGGCGAGGTCCATCACGCGGCAGATTTTGTGGCTCTGCATCTCGCTGAGCGTGCCGCCGAAGACGGTGAAATCCTGCGCGTAGACGTAGACCGTCCGCCCGTTGATCTGCCCGTAGCCGGTGACGACGCCTTCGCCCAGGATTTTTTCGGACTCTGTGCCCAATTCATCGCCCTGGTGCGTGATGTACGGTTCTAGTTCGTTGAACGTGCCGGGGTCGAGCAGCAGGTTCAGACGCTCGCGGGCGGTGAGTTTTCCTTTTGCGTGCTGCTTGGCGATGCGTTCTTCGCCGCCGCCCGCGCGGACCTTCTCGCGGATGGCGCGCAGCTCTAAAATACGTGGGTCCTCTTGCATCGGGGATTCCCTCGAAATACTCCTTTGTCGATGGGATCGGCTGTACTCGTATCGGAACGTACTTACTATAGTGTAACGGCCGGCTAGGAACGGCGTCACAGCCAATCATCATCTTTCACGCCTGCGGATAGCACCTGAGGCGCGGAGTCGAAGGATAGCGCGAGGAAGCAGTAAGCAGCTTAAGGCGAGTGGCTAATCGCTCGCCGCCGGGGTCTTGTTGGGTGCGGCGCTGGATGGCTCAACTTCGGTGGAATCGCCCATTTCCGCTACCAGCATGCCGAGCAGGATCAGCCCGCAGCCGATCAACTCCCGCTCGCCAAGCGTCTCATTTGCCAGCCACCAGCCGAACAATGCGGCGAAGACCGGCTCCAGACTGAACAGCAGCGCGGTGTGCGTCGGCGTGGTGAAGCGTTGGACGTAGACCTGCACGCTGAACACCAGCGCGGTCGCCACGACGCCGGTGAAGGCGATCGCGGCCCAGGTGTCGGCGGGCAGAGCGAGGCGCGGCGTCTCGAAGACGAACGCGGCGGCGGTAGCGAGGATGGCGACGGTCGCGATCTGCACCTGCGCGAGGCGGATCGCGTCGTGGCGCGGGGAATAGCGCGCGACCGTGATGATGTGCAGCGCGAAGGCGAACGCGCAGCCGAGCACCCACAGGTCGCCGCTTTGCACGCGCAGGTTCTCGTCCAGCGTGAGGAACGCCAGCCCGACGGTCGCGGCGGCGATGCCGAGCGTCGCGGCGCGGCCCGGCGGGCGACGCAGCAGGATCGTCGCCAGCACCGGCACGATCACCACGCTTAGCCCGGTAATGAACCCCGCCTTGGCGGTGGTGGTGGTTTGCAGGCCGATCGTCTGGAAGATGTAGCCGAGCCCCAGCCAGAGGCCCATCAGCCCGCCCGCGCGAAGGTCCGCGCGGGAGATGCGGCGGGCGCGCTCGCGGAACAGGATCGCCAGGAACGCCGCCGCCAGCGCGAAGCGGAACCCGACGAACGTCAGCGGGCCGACGGCGTCCAGCGCGTTCTTGACGACGACGAAGGTCGATCCCCAGATCAGGGCGATGAGCCCCAGCGCGAAATCGGCTTGCCAGCGTGGCATCGATGCGCTTAGCTCGCCCGGCGCAGAATGTCGGCCATCTCGTCGCGGGTTAGCTCGATCGGGTTGCCTTTCATCGAGCTGGCGCGTGCGGCTGCGTCGATCACGGCGGGGAAGTCGGCCTCGCGCAGCCCGTACTGGCTGAGCGGAGGGATGTCGAGCGACGCGATCAGGTCAGCCGCCCACGCAGCGCCGTCTGTGGGCGTGGCGTCGGCGCGGCCGGTGAGCATCCGCGCGATCTCGGCGTAGCGCGCCAGCACCGGGCTTTCGGGATCGCGCCCGGCCAGGATCACAGCGTTGGCCTGCATGACGTGCGGCAGCAGCGCGGCGCAGATCGCACCGTGCGGCGCCTCGTACATGCCGCCCAGCACTCCGGCGAACCCGTGCACCGCGCCCAGGCCGGAGTTCGCCAGCGCCAGCCCGCCGAACAGGCTTGCCAGCGCCATGTCTTCGCGCGCGGCTGTGTCGCTGCCGTCCGCGTAGGCGCGGGGCAGCGCGCGGGCCGCCCGGCGGATCCCCTCGCGGCAGAGCGCATCCACCAGCGGATTCGCCTTGCGCGTGACGAACGGCTCGATCAACTGCGTCAGCGCGTCGAGGCCGGTGTAGGCGGTTGGTTCGGGCGGCAGCGAATAGGTCAGCGCGGGGTCCACCAGCGCGACTCGCGGCAGCATCAGCGGGCTGCGCAGGCTGACCTTCACGCGCCGCTCCGGCACGAACAGCACGGCGTTGCGCGTGACCTCGGCGCCCGTCCCGGCGGTGGTTGGGATCGCGATCATCGGCGCGGCGGGCTGGGTGAGCGGCTGCCCGCGCCCGACGACTTCCAGGTAATCGAGCGGATCGCCGCCATTGGTCAGCAGCGCGGCAATTGCCTTGCCCGCGTCGATCGCGCTGCCGCCGCCGAACCCGATCACCATGTCGCACCCGGCTTCGCGCGCCTGCTCGATCCCCTGCTGGACGAGCGGGACGCTCGGCTCGGTCGGAACCGCGAACGGCACGTGCGACACGTCCGCCGCGTCCAGCCGTTCGAACAGCGGCGCGGCGCGGTCCACGTTCGCACCGGTGACGACCAGCGCCCGTCGCCCCATCGACGCGGCGATCGCCCCGACCTCGTCCAGCGCGCCCGGGCGGAAGATGATCCGCCCGGCGGTGGCAAACTCGAAAGCCGTCATTGTGCGTCCCATCCGTCTTCGCCGGGGAAGACGTTGTTGTAAACGATCTTGCTGCGCGGCTCCGCCAGCAGATCGCCGACCGCCGCCGCCCACGCCTGATAATGCGCGGTTTCGCGGTGGCGGGCCGGGTCGTCGGGCGTGCGGTAGACCTCGACCAGCACGAAGCGGGTGGGGTCGTCGGCCTGCTGGATCACGTCAAAACGCGCGCACCCCGGCTCTTGAATGCTGTTGCGCGCGTTCTCGATGGAGATGCGGCGGAATTCTTCGATTGCGTCTGGTTTAACGTGGCAAAAAACATGCACGATGTACATGGCGGCTGGCTCCTTTCTATGGGGTGCAGATTATAGGTCCAAGAGGCAGTTGTCTCAAACACCGGGCATGGCAAAGCGTACAAAAAACGGACGCCCATCGGGCGCCCGTTTCCCCTTACGGCCGGGCTGACTTATTCGACCACGCGCAGCGTCGCAGGAAGATTCATGCGCGAGAGCTTGTTCAGGTTGAGCAGCGGCGTCAGCGCGACGACGAGCACGCCGAGGATCACCGCGATCGCGAGCGTCAGCGGTGTCAGCGCCAGCGCGAGATTGACATGGGGCACAACCTGGTCAACCTGGCTGGTCAGCATCCAGTTGAGCACGCCCCAGCCCAGCCCGATGCCAAGCAGCGTCCCCAGGATGCCGGTGATCAGATTCTCGAGCACCGTCATGCGTAGAACGGTGCGAATCGGCAGACCGAAGGCAAAGAGCGTCGCGATTTCGCGGGCGCGCTCGTCGACGTTGATGCTGGTCGAATTGAACGCGATCAGGAACGCCATGACCAGCACCGCGAGCGCGACGAGCGTCATAAACGCGGTCAGCAGGCTCATCGCCTGATCGAACATCTCGCTGAAGACCGCGATGGGCCGGACCGACGCGATCCCTGGCAGGTGGAACAGCGCGTACTGCACGTCGTTCTGCGTGTAGCCTGGCGCAGGCTCGACATACACCAGATTGGTGAGGCCGTCCATTCCCATCAGCCCGGCCTGGTCGCGATTCATGTACGTCAGGAAGCCAAGCGGGCTGGCGTGGATGCCGCTTACCACGATCTCGCTTTCCACCATGTGCACGCTGAACATCCCTTCGCGGCGTGGGTGCCAGAGTGTCAGCGTATCCCCTACGCGAACATTCAGCTCATCGGCGGTTTTCCGGTTGATCAGGATGCCCGGCTCGCCGTCGGTCGGGAGCGTGCCATCAACAACCGTGGGCCGCCAGAGATCGCTCTCGAAGTCGATTAGTTCCAGCGAGACTTCGTTCGTTTGCCCGTTGCGCCGAAGCTCACCGCCGAGTTGCAGCGCGGTCTCTGCCACGCCGACCTCGGGCTGCGCGGCGATTGCTTCCACATAGGGAGAAGCAACGCCATAGAACGTGCTGAGGCCGACCATCATCCGATCCGGGTGGTCCTGATTGAACTCGCTTTCCACGGCGTCAATCGTGGCGAGGAAGCTGTCCAGCATGCCGATCATTGCGATCAACATGGTGATCGCAGCGGCGATGCTGAGCAGGGTCAGCAGCGTCCTGCGCGGCGCTCGCAGCAAGTTCCGCAAGGGCATCTGCGTGAAGCTGCTGCCAGGTAGCGGGATGCTGACCAGCAGCGACGCCAGACCGCTTCCCTTGCCGATCAGCGCGCCAGAGCGAATCGCGTCAATCGGTGCGACACGCACCGCTCGCCACACCGGGTAGATGGTCGCGGCAACGGGCAGCAGGATACCGAGCGCCGCTGCCTGGGCAAAGTTCGGCGTGCGGAACGGCGTTTCCATAATGGGCAGCGGAAAATAGTCGCGCAAGAGGCTCCCCATCACGCTGCTCAGCACCAGGCCAATGACCAGCCCGAACACGACGCCCAACAGCGCGATTTGCAGGCCCACCAGCAACGGGCGCAGCGCGAGTTGCAGGCGCGGCACGCCCAGCGCCATCCCGATCCCGATCTGGCGGCGCTGCGCCTCGACGATCCGCGTGGCGAGGTTGAACGTCCCGAATGCGGCCCCGGCCAGGAACAGATAGGCGATCAATCGGAAGACTTGATCGTCGCTCTCGATATCGTTATAGAGCGTGCTGTAGGACGGGTCGTCGTCCGGCGTCATCAGGGTGATCCCGGTGCCGCCGAGCCGCGTATCGAACAATTCCCGAATTTCCGCCTGAATCTGCTCAGAATCGGCGGCTTCGTCGAGCGTGATCAGCAGATCGTTCGCGTGGCCCGGTTGCTCGGCGAGAGCTTGCGCGGTTTCAAGTGGCGTCACCACCACGGCGAACTGCGCCTCGTCCATGAAGCCGATTTCGTTCGCTACCACCATGAAGTATTCCGGCAGCACAGCGGCCCCCACCGCGCGCAGCTCTTGCCCGCCACTGACGCGGACGGTGGTTTGCGGCGGCAGGGCATAGTACTCCGCGAAGTTCCACTCGATGATCGCCGTTCCGGCTGGGTCCGGCTGCTCCGCGAACGATTCGCCCTGCTTCATGTGCAGACGGTTGATGGATGGCCCGCCGTCGCTGATATCCACGCCGATGATCCGCCCTGGCACCAGAATCGGATCGCTTGGATCGCCGGTCTCGACCAGGGTGGGCAGGATCAGGCGCGGCTCGGCAGCGGTAATCCAGTGCGCGTGTGGCAGGTCATCCAGGGTGTCGAGCAGCGTTTCGGCATCAACGTAGCTGCCTTCCGTCAGGCGCACGCGCAGATCGTACATGGTGAGCAGGGCATAACTCGCGTCATACGACGTGTACCGCCAGTCCGCCATGCTGCTCAGCCCGGCATGGACACCTGTCCCGAGCGCGATGATCAGCGCGATGGCGACGACTTGCAGCCATCGGGCGCGCAGATCCCGCCAGGTCCAGCGCAAATAAAGCCAGAGGTTCATCGTAGGGGCCACCTTTACCAGCTCAATTCGCGCACGTGGACCTTGCCGCCCTGTGGCACGCCGTCGCGGATGATCCGCCCGCTGCTCAGTTCGATTACCCGGTCGGCCATGCGCGAGATCTCGCGGTTGTGCGTCACGACCAGCACTGTCTTTCCGTTCTCGGCCTGCTGCTCGAGCAGATCGAGGATCTGCACGCCGGTGTGAAAGTCAAGCTCACCCGTCGGCTCGTCGGCCAAGAGGATCGGATTGCCGGTCGCCAGCGCCCGCGCGATCGCAACGCGTTGCTGCTCGCCGCCCGACAACTCGTGCGGAAAGTGCGCCATGCGCTCTGCCAGTCCAACGCTCGCCAGAATTTCGGCGGCGTGGGCGCGCGGCTGGTGACCGTTGCGCGCCAGGTCGAGCGCGAATTCCACGTTTTCGAGTGCGGTGAGACTGGGGAACAGGTTGAAGGTCTGAAAGACGAAGCTGACGGTTTCGCGGCGAAACTTGAACCGTTCCGGCTGCGAGAGGGCGCTTAACTCCACGCCATTCACGCGGATGCTGCCCTCGGTCGGCGTGTCGAGCGCGCCGATGAGGTTCAGCAAGGTGGTCTTGCCGCTGCCGGACGGCCCCAGCACGACGACAAACTCACCCGGCGCTACGTGAAGCGAAACAGAGTCCAGCGCGGTGACCGTCACGCCGTTCATCCCATAACGCTTGCTTACGCCTTGGAGATGGATCATGGTTGCCTTCCTGCACAGGCTGCAAGATGGACTGCTGTCTACAAGCTAGCCGAATCTAGAGCGTGAGTCACTCCCTAAAAATGAGGGGGGTAATCCGGCGCGTACATCCAGAAAAAAGCAGACAATGATAGTAGTTCTATTTTAAACTACTACCGTTCTTGCGTCAATCACCCTGCTGCGCGACGCCGGGCGCGGGGTGCGTAATTTTATAAGGCAGTTCTAATGTGCAGAACTGCGCCGCTGCCCTAAAATCAACGTATGGACAATCGTAGGTCCGCTGGACATAACGAGGAAATTCCGAAGATGGTAGAGCTCCCGCTCTTTCCCTTGAACACGGTGCTCTTTCCTGGGGTGCCGATCAGCCTGCACATCTTCGAGGAACGCTACAAGGAAATGGTCGAGATGTGCCTGGCGACGCAATCGCCGTTTGGCGTCGTTCTGAGCCGTGAGGACGATCCTTATGGCTTCCCGTCCGATTCGAACCTCACCGGGACGTCGGCGCAGATCACGCAGGTGGAGCGGCTGCCCGACGGCCGGATGAACATCCTGGCGGTGGGTGTTGAGCGCTTCCAGGTCGTGTCGTTGCGCTTCGACCGCCCGTACCTGATCGGTGTGGTGGAGCCTGCGCCGATCAGCGGCGAGGACACGTACTCGGCCGAGCGCGCCAGCGACAGCTTGCGCCCGTGGGTCGAGCGGTATCTCGAAATCCTGACGATGGCCGCCGACGAGGACATCGACTTCCAGGCGGCGCAGCTTCCGGATGACCCGCTTTCGCTGGGGTATCTTGCCGCTGCGCTGGTGCAGATCCCATCCGAGCAGAAGCAGATGCTGCTCGACGCTACCGAAGCGACCACCCTGCTGACGCAGGTGCGGCGGATCTACACGCGCGAGGTGCCGCTGCTCCAACGCATGTTGGACGCAGAAGCCGCGCCGATGGTGGGGTCGTTCTCGCTGAACTAGAGCAGCCGTAAGGCAGCGATCAAAAGCTAAAGTGCAGCGGAAAAGCAGCCAACTGCTTGTCCCCGCTGCTCTTTTGCCGTTCTATAGCCCTTTTATCGCGGGGCAACTGCTGTTTCCTCGCTGCCCTTAACTCCCACCAAGCAGCGGGGACACTTGCTCGAACACGCCGCGCAGCGTGCTGGCGATGACCTCGTCCGCATCCTCGCGCGGGGCGATCTCGTCATACGGCAGCACGAGGCCGGTCCAGCCAGCGGTGTGCCAGCGCGCGGGCTCGGGGAGCGGTAGCGCCGTCAGGTCGGGCGGGATCGGGTAGGGATAGGCGTAGAAGTACGGGCGCTCCAGCCCTTCGCTCGCCGGGGAGAAGCCGAAGCCCATATGCGGGTGTTCCTCTGATTCGACGGCACGAGGGAACCACAGGAACGACAGGTCAAAGCCATGCGGCCAAACGACCAGCGGCGTCTTCGCGCCGGGCAGCCCTGCGCGCAACCGTTCGAAGACCTCGAAGATCGCAGTGAGCGCATCGCCGTAGGCCGCGGCGGTAGTGGGGTTCGGCTCGAGCGGAGTCTCCCCGCCGAGCCGCGAGCGGTCCAGGTCGAGCCGGCTCCCATCGTGCGCCAGGAGCTTGAGCACGGTGTCGGTCAGTGTGCGTTGAGTCAGCCCGCGTGTGGAAACCGCCACCGGCTCCTGCGAGATCGGATACCAGTGCAGCGTTTGCGTCCGCAGGTCGAAGTGCCACTCGCCCAGCGCGGCAAGCTGCCCGGTGGACAGGCGGCCGGGGAGTACCCTGAGCGCCAGGTGCAGCCAGTTGACCTGCGGCGGGGCGACGGCAGCGCGGATCGCGCCCAGAACACGCGCGACCTCATGCAACGCCTGGCGGGTGGACGTCCAGTCCGGGTTCAGATCGGGCAGTGGCATACGAAGCTCCTTACGGCACTTGGCGCGACGGTTAGCCCAGCCGGATGCGCGGATTCAGCAGCGCATAGAGCAGGTCCGCCGCGAGGTTGGCGAGCAGAATGATCACCGCCGTGACGGTGACGATTGCCTGGATGAGCGGCAGATCGCGGTTGTCGATGGCCGTGGTCAGCAGCAGGCGGCCCAGGCCCGGATAGCTGAAGACCGACTCGACGACCACCAGCCCGCTGACCAGCCAGCCGCTGCTCGTCGCGATGACGGTCACAGTCGGGATCAGGGCGTTCCGCAGAACGTGTTTCACGATGACGGTGCGCGCGGGCAGCCCCTTGAGCTCCGCCGTCCGCACGTAGTCCTTTTTCATCTCCTCGATCACGCTGGCGCGCACCAGCCGCACGATATATGCCAACAGGACGAAGGTCGCCGCCAGCGCCGGGAGCCACAGCGCGGGCAGCGCCTCGCGGAATGAAGCGTCCGCGCGGACGGCGGAGCTTGCCGGGAACCAGCCGACTGCATCCGCAATGGGATTATCGCGCCATTTGAGCGCAACGGTGTTAATCAGAAATAGCCCGGTCACGAACTCCGGCAGGCTGACGACCGACAGCGACGCGATCGAGATTGCGCCGTCCAGCAAGGAGCCTTCGCTCAGCCCGGCGATCACGCCGAGTAGAATCCCCAGCGGCAGCGCGATCGCCAGTGTCAGCAGCCCGAGCCGCGCCGAGTTGACCAGCCGCTCGCTGACCAGCGGCAGAATTTCCTGGCGCGGGCTGGCGAACGTTTCGCCCCAATCCCCACGCACAAAGTCCACCGCCCAGGTGACGTACTGGACGGGAAGCGGGTCGTTCAGGCCGAGTTCTTCGCGCTTGGCGGCGACAGCTTCCGGGCTGGCTTCACGCCCCAGCAGCACGCGCGCCACATCCCCCGGCAAAACGCGCGTCAGCAGGAAGACGAGCACGGTCGTCAGCACTAGCGTGCCCAGCATAAAGATCGCGCGCCGCACCAGAAACCGCCCCATCAGTCGTGCTCCTGCCGCTGCATAGTGGCCAGATCGCCCGGCGGGATGTGACACTTGATCCAGTGGCCGCTGCCCGCTTGCTGCCACGGCGGCGCATCGGTCTCGCAGATCGGGCCGAGCTTGCGCGGGCAGCGCGGGTGGAAGGGGCAACCGCGCGGCACGTCTCCCGGCGCGGGCGGCTCGCCGCGCAGGCGATTTCCAGCGGTCGGTCGGTCGGGGTCCGGCTGCGGGATCGCGGCGATCAGCGCTTCGGTGTAGGGGTGGTGCGGCGGGCGCAACAGCGACTCGGCGGGCATCGTTTCGACCAGCTCGCCCAGGTACATCACCGCGATCGTGTCCGCCAGATAACCGACGACCGCCAGATCGTGCGAGATGAACAGGTACGCCGTGCCGCGTTCCGCCTGCAAACGCGCCAGCAGGTTCAACACCGCCGCCTGGATCGACACGTCCAGCGACGACACCGGCTCGTCGGCCAGGATCAGCGCGGGATCCGACGCGAAGGCGCGTGCGATGGCGACGCGTTGCTTTTCGCCGCCGCTCAATTCGCCGGGCATGCGGCGCGCGTACTCCGGCCCGAGGTTGACCGAGGCCAGCAGGCGGATCGCCTGGGCGTCGGCTTCGGCGCGGCTTAGCCCGGCCAGCTTCATCAGCGGGCGGCGCAACGCCTGCCCGACCGTCATGTACGGATTGAGCGAGTCTTGCGGGTTCTGGAAGACCATTTGCAGGCGCGCCAGCGAGGAGTGCGCCCGCTCGCGGACGGTGCCGGACACATCCTCGCCGAGCAGCTTGATCGACCCGCCGGTGCGCGGCTCCAGCCCGATAATCACCCGCGCGAGGGTCGTTTTGCCGCTGCCGCTCTCGCCCACCAGCCCGAGCGTGTGCCCCTGCGGGATCGCGAGCGTCACTCCATCGACGGCGCGCACCGTTTGCGGCGGCTCCCGGCGCAGGAACTGGTCGAACGTGCGCCGCAGCGGAAAGTGCTTCGCCAGCCGCTCGACATGCAGCAACGGATCGCCGTTACTGGTCGGAGCAGGCTGCACGTCGAGCGTGGGAAGCTCGGGAGCCACCTCACCCGCCGCGATCTCCTGCCAGCGGTGGCAGCGCACCAGTCGTCCGCTGCCGGATGGCTCCAGCGGCGGCTTCGTGCGGCAGATCGGGATCGCCAGCGGGCAGCGCGGCTCGAACACGCATCCCGCCGGGCGCTCAGACAGGCTCGGCGGCTGGCCGGGGATGGCCGGAAGCGGCGCGCGGTGCTTGTTGGTGCCGAGGCGCGGCACGCTGCGGATCAGTGCGATCGTGTACGGGTGCAGCGGGCGGGCGAACAGATCGCGCACGGGCGCGTCTTCCATCACCTCGCCCGCGTAAAGGACGGTCACGCGATCGCAAAGCTGCGCCACGACGCCGAGATTGTGCGTCACATACAGCGCGGCGGCGCGCGTCTGGCTCACCTGCTCGCGCACCAGGTCGAGGATCGCGGCCTCGGTCGTCACGTCGAGACTGGTGGTCGGCTCGTCCAGCACCAGAAGCTGCGGCGACACGCTAAGCGCCATCGCAATCGCGACCCGTTGCTGCTGCCCGCCACTCAGTTCATGCGGATAGCGGCGCGCCAGCCCGGCGGCGTCCGGCAGATGCACGCGGCGCAGCATTTCCAGCGCGCGATCGCGTGCGGCGCGGCGGCTCAGCCCTTCGTGGCGGCGCAACACTTCCGCGATCTGCTCTCCGACCGGCAGCGATGGGTTGAGCGCAGCGCCCGGATCCTGCGGGACGAAGCCTATCCGAGCACCCCAGATGCGCCGCATCGCCCGGCGGGAGCGCGCGGCGAGATCGTCCCCGGCCAGCGCGATCTGGCTGTGGGGCTCGACCCGTCCGTTTGCTGGAAGATAGCGCAGCACGCCGGTGGCGACCGTCGACTTGCCGGAGCCGGATTCCCCCACCAGTCCGGCGATCTCTCCGGCGGCGATCGACAGGCGCACGCCGTCCACCGCGCGCAGCCAGTGACCGTTCACCCGGTAGCTGATGGCGAGATCGCTCACCCGCAAGACCGGCTCGGCGCTCACTGCCCGCTCGCTTTCTGGACGGCCCGGCGCACGCCGTCCGACATCAGGTTGACGCCGATCACCAGCACCGCGATCGCGGCGGCGGGATATTCGAGCGCCCACGGCGCCAGGGCATAGAAGCCGCCCCGGTTCTCGTTGACCATCAGGCCCCAGTCCGGCGAGGGCGGGCGCGCCGCGACGCCGAGAAACCCGAGCGACGCCACCAGGAAGATGCCATACGAGAAGCGTAAGGCCGCCTCGACCACCAGCACCGGCACGACCGAGGGCAAAATCTCGCGGAAGACGATGTAACCCGCTGGCTCGCCGCGAATCTGCGCAGCCTGGACGAATTCCCGCTGCCGGATTTCGAGCGTGCTGCTCCGCACGACACGCGCCACGATCGGCACGTAGACCAGCGCGATCACCAGCAGGACAGCGCGATCGGCCAGCGCCGCCTGGATGCTGCCCGGTTCCGTTTCCACGCTGCGGATCACGCCGAGAATCACCAGCGCGATCAGCAGCGGCGGCAGGGCGAGCAATGCGTCAAACACGCGGCCCATGAGCTCGTCCACCAGGCCGCCCCGGTAGCCGGTCAGCAGGCCGAGGATGGTCCCGATTACGACCGCGATCAGCGTTCCAAACCCCGCCACGCCGAAGATGCTGGACGTCCCCAGAATCACCCGGCTGAAGACGTCCCGCCCGAGGGTGTCGGTCCCAAAGGGGTAGGGGCCAAGCCGGTAGGTGTCCACATCCAGCAGGCGCGACGGATCGTCCCACACCTGGCGCAGCCGGTCGATGGGCGCGGCGGTCGGCGGGTGGCGCAGCGGGTGCGACTGATCGTTCGCTTCGTAAGGCGCGATCTGCTTGCCGAACACCGCCAGCACCAGGAAGAACAAAACGATCGCCGTGCCGAGCGCGGATTGCGGGCTGCGAAACAGGTTCCGCACGAAGCTGCCGGCCGCGAGGACGCTGGGAGCGCCCCACGACCGGCGGCGGATCGACTGTATGCGCGAGAGAGTTCGATCAGTCATCGCAGGTTACGCCTGCGGCGGAGTGCCGGGCGGGCCCCCGGCGCGCCACGTCACGCGTTGATAACGGCGGTGTCGAAGCGCGTCCGCCCGGCGAAGGGATGGACTTCAACGCCGCTCACGTGCTCGGCCATCACGCCGAACTGGGCGAAGAAATACGGGATGATAATCGGGCCGCGCTCGATCATAATGCGCTGGATCGCGTGATAGGCTTCGGTGCGCTCGTCCTCGTCGAGCGTGGTGCCCGCCAGCTCGATCAGCCTGTCGACCTCGTTGTCGCTGAAATGCGATTCGTTCCACTGCGCGCCCGATTTCAGGTAGAGTTCCAGGAAGGTCTGCGCGGTCGGGCGGTGGCCCCACGGCGTGATCGCTAGATCGACCTCAAGCCAGACGTTGTCCGCATAGTAGACCGCTTCTTCCTGCGGCTCAAGGGTGATGTGGATCCCCGCCTGCTGCCACTGAGACGCGAGGATCAGCCCCAGCGCCACGCGATCCGGCAGGTTCGGGACGTACATCCTCAGCTCCAGCCCGTCGTCGTAGCCCGCCTCGGCCAATAGCTCGCGCGCTGCCTTGGGATCGTAGGACGGAAGCGGCGTGTCCTCGGAGTAGTAGCGCGCGAAATAGGGGGCGATCGGCGAATCGCGCCCGATCGAGCCGTAGCCAAGCTGGAGCCGATTGAAGATATCCTTCCGGTCAGTCGCCAGCCGGAACGCCTGGCGCACGCGCACGTCATTACCCGGGGGACGGTCGGCACGCAGGCGGACCAGATCGTGCCCGCTGGTGACGACATCCTGCGTCGAAAAGCCCTCACCGCTCAGCGCGAGGAACGTCGCGTTGTCCATGCGCAGGATTGCGTCCACCTGTCCGCCACGCAGCGCGCTGATCGCCGCGTCGGGGCCGTCCATGTAGAAAAATTCGAGCGTTTGGAGCGACGGCGCGCCGCCAAAATAGTCCGGGTTGGCAACGAGGGTGGCGCGGTCGGGCCGGTAGTCGTCCAGGCGGAAGGGGCCGGTCCCGTTGAACTGCTCGCCAATGCCCTCGGCGTTGGCCTTGAGAATGACGGCGTGATTGTCCGTCAGGTTGTACAGAAAGTCCGGGTTAGGGCGGCGAAGCGTGAATTGCACCGTTCGCCCCTCGCCTGCCGACACGCTCTCGACGTCCGCGAACAGATCGGCGGTCGGGCCTTCGGCGCGCAGGCGCTCGAAGGTCCATACGATGTCGTCCAGCGTCAGTTCGCTTCCATCGTGGAAGGTGACGCCCTCGGCGATGGTGAGGGTATAGGTCAGGCCGTCGTCGCTGACCGACCAGTCAGTTGCCAGCCGGGGAACAAGCTCTGCGCTGGCGTTTGTGTCCAGCAGATAATCGTACACAGCGTTGAGAAAGGCGATCTCGGTGTCCGCTGAGGCGTTGATCGGGTCGAGCGCGACTGGCGCGCCACCCCATGCAACGCGCAGCGTTCCGGCCTGGCGCCGGGCGCGCACCGCGGCAGCCTGCCGGGGCGTGAGGTCGAGCGCGATCTCGCCCAGCGCGGCGGCCATTCCGGCCGCAGTGACTTTCAGCAAATGGCGGCGGGTAACACGCAAGCGAGCGCGGTCTCCCCTGGGGATTGAGTTCTCCGTCATGCCTGCTCCTCCGGCGGTGGTGGGTGGTACGGTGTTTCGAGCGCAGCTAACCCAATTATCTCAAAACTGACCGGCCGGGCCAAAGGCTTTGCGCGTGGGGCTTGCGTCGCCAGTCGAAATTCCTGTATGATGATGGAAGTTTACCGCATTGATTAATGGCCCGCTAACTTGACGGTATGCATCCGGTATTGTCGGCGTGCTGGTGGGGGGCGCTAGTCTGATCGGCGGGCGGTGCGGGCAGTTTTGATCGCTGCCGCAACTCTATGACCTCGGCTGCGTATTGATTACCGGTGCGTGCTCGAGACCGCCAGACGCGGCAAGCAGCGCCCATTCCAGACGACCTTCCACGCGGTTATCATGACCGAAGGAGAAGCGCACACATGGCCGAACCCTTCATTCAGGTCCACGACTTGGTGAAGACCTTCGATACGCCAGCCGGGCCGCTGAACGTGCTACGCGGGATCTCGCTCGAAATCCCGAAGGGCACGTTTGCCACCATCGTCGGCCCGTCGGGCAGCGGCAAGACGACCTTCCTGAACATGCTCACCGCGGTGGATGCGCCAACCAGCGGCGAGATCATCGTCGGCGGTGTGCCGGTGACCCAGGTGCCGCAGCGCAAGCTGACCAAGTGGCGCGCGCGGAACATCGGGATCGTGTTCCAGTTCTTCCAACTGCTGCCGACGCTGACCGTGCTCGAAAACGTGATGGCGCCGATGGACTTCGCCGACGTGTGGAATCGGAGTGAGCGCCGCGACATCGCCATGCGCTTGCTGGATCGCTTCGGCATCGCGGATCAGGCGTACAAGACGCCGGATATGCTCTCCGGCGGGCAGCAGCAGCGTGTCGCAATCGCCCGGGCGCTGGCGAACAATCCCCCACTCATCGTGGGTGACGAGCCGACCGGCAACCTGGACCGCATGAGCGCGACCAACGTCTTCAATATCTTCGCGGAGCTGGCCGAGCACGGCACGACGGTGCTGGTGGTGACTCACGACCGCGAGCTGGTCCACACCGTTCCGCGCGTCTACGAGCTGGTCGACGGCATGATCGGCGAGACCACGCTCGCCGCGGCTGCCGCACGCCGCACGCAGGAGCTTCGCGCCCTGCGCACGCGCACCGCGATCCGCCAGGCGACGGGCCACTAACGCCCGTTCCACACCGGAGTCAGGAGCATACTGCGCCGGGGAGTGGCGCGGGAGATGAAACCAATGGCAAACGGTAGTCAGCAACCCGTCATCCTGCTCGAAAACGTCGAGAAGATCTACAAGACGAAGGCCGGGCCCTTGCGCGTGTTGAAGGGCGTCAATCTGTCGATCAACGCGGGCGAGTTCGTCGCGATTGTCGGCCCGTCCGGCAGCGGCAAGTCCACGCTGATTAACATGATCACGGGCATCGACCGCCCGACCTCTGGCGAGGTATACGTCGCGGGTCAGCGGCTGACGAAGCTCAGTGAGAACGCCGTCGCCAAATGGCGCGGCAAGAATGTCGGCGTGGTGTTCCAGTTCTTCCAACTGCTGCCGACGCTGACCGTGCTCGAAAACGTGATGATGCCGATGTACTATGTCGGCAGCTATAAGGGACAGCGTCGCCAGCGCGCGATGGAGCTGCTGGAACTGGTCGACCTGCCCGATATCGCGAACAAGTATCCAAGCCAGATTTCCGGCGGCCAGCAGCAGCGCGCAGCCATCGCCCGCGCGCTGGCGAACGATCCGCCCGTGATCGTCGGCGACGAGCCGACCGGTAACCTCGACATGGTGTCGGCGGGTCTCATTTTCGCGCTGTTTGAAGACCTGGTCGCGCAGGGTAAGACGATCGTCATGGTGACCCACGACCGCGACCTGGCGGGCGTGATTCCGCGTGTGGAAGAGGTGCGCGACGGCCAGCTTGTCGCGGCGGACCAGATCGATGCCCGGCTTGTGGCCCGTGCAACCGAGTAATCTAGAGCTAGTGAGCGCGGCGAGCAGGAGACATCACGCAGAGGGACATCACGATGAATATCGAGCGGCAGGAACGTTCGGGAATTCTGACGTTGGTGCTGGATGGGCGCGTCGACAGCATCGGAGCGGGAGAGCTGGAAGCCGCGCTCGACGAGGTGCTGGAGCAAGGCTACAACAAGCTGGTGCTTGATATGGCCGGCGTGCAGTACATTAACAGCTCCGGGCTGCGAACTCTGGCGGATGCAGTCACGCGCGCTCGCAACAGGGGCGGAGATGTGCGGCTGGCCGCGCTGACTCCACGCGTGGCGAGGGTCTTCAAGATCATCGGCTTCGACCGCTTCTTTGAAGACTATCCCACGGTTGAAGACGCATACTACGGGCTGTAAGCGGCGAGCAGCAAAAGGGGCCGCCAGCACGATCATGGTACAGCGAAAAGCAGCGGGCAGGGAGCGAATCCCCCCGCTGCTTTTTTGTTGCGTATTACATTACCTTTTGCCGTGCCCCGCACTGGCGAGCATTTCGGTTTTACTTGCGTTATATCGCTCAAAGATTGTGACTCAATGCCGAGACGCAGACTCGGCAAAATTTTGAGCGAAAAATCGTCGCACCGCTTTCCGATTCGAGGCGAGAACAGGCAAAAAGTTCAGGAAATTTGACAAGTTTTTATTTGGTTTTATATCCCAAAAAAGATCTTGATGTTATAGTACTCATATTAGCAGAATGATGTTGCCTGCTGCGCCGGATTAACGCTCTCTCCGGCTTTGGTCGTTGAACGTTCTTTTAGGAGAGCCACGCAAGGGAGTCCGATCCATGCGCCCGAGAAGTACTTATCGCATCTCCGTCATACTCGCTGCGGTTCTCATCTTCAGCATGGTGGTGACACTGGCGCTCGGCGTTCAGGTCAACATACTGAACGCGGCTGGAGAAACACCGACGCCCAGCGTTGAGACCGCTCTGCCTGATGAGGGCACCGACAGCACTCCTGATCCGGTCGATCCTTGCGCTGACGCGGCGGAAAATGCTGAGGGGTGTACCGAAGACACTACCTCAACCTCCGAGCCGACGGAAGGCGACACCGAGCTAACTGAAACCCCTCCCGCCGATTCGACTGAGGAGCCGCTCGAAGAGGGCACTGCCGAGCCGACCGAGGAATCGGTGGATGGCGAAGGTACCGATGAGCCTGCTGAGCAGCCCACTGAGGTCGCGACGGAAGAAGCCACCGAAGAGGCCCCTGAAGACTCCGGCGATCCGCCTGCTGATCCGACCGAGGAGCCACAGCCTGAGATGTTCAACGCGCTGGCTGCTCCGATGACCGCGCCGTTGGCAGTCCTGCAGCAGGCAATAGCAGCCGCTGGGTTCACGGCCACAGTCGGGGCGAACCGTACCGTGCAGTTCACGGATAATAGCACGGCGGACCAGCCGATCGACGGCTGGCTGTGGAACTTTGGTGACGGGGCCACCAGCACCGAGCAGAATCCCCAGCATCAGTACGCCGCGGATGGTACGTACAATGTCTCGTTAACGGTCACGTTCCAGGACGGCAGTACGCTCGGAGCGAGTGGCCAGGTCGTGATCGATAGTTCGCAGACCGGCTCGATGACCTGCGACTTTGACATGCAAACGCTGGGCGACACGGTCCCGCTGACGGTCAACTTCATCAACAACAGCCAGAACGCGACCTCGTACCAGTGGAATTTCGGCGACGGGGGCACCAGCACGATGAGCGACCCGTCGCACGTTTACGAGAATGTCGGGACCTACGACATCACGCTGACCTGCACCGGCCCGCTTGGAACGCTGCAAGCGTTTGGCGAGCTGACTGTTACCGAGACGCCTGGTAGCGATGCGCTGCTCGCGCAGTTCATCGTCAGCCCTACGAACGGCCCCGTGCCGCTGACCGTGACGGTTGAGGATGTCAGCCTCGGTAATGTGGTGTCGTGGTCGTGGTCGTTTGGCGATGGTACGACTGCAACCGGCGAAGGGCCGCACACCCATACCTACACCGTCGCCAACACGTACACGATCACGCTGACGGTGACCGACGACCAGGGCAACACCTCAACCGCGACCGGCACAGTCACCGCCGTTGTTCCCGGAACGCGTCCTCAGCCGAGCTTCACCGTCTCGCCGCAGCAAGGCTCCGCGCCGCTGACGGTCACGGTGACCGATACCTCGCAAGGCCAGATCGACTCGTGGACGTGGACCTTTGGCGACGGATCGGCTGCCGTTACGGGCCAGGGCCCGCACACGCACACCTACACCACAAATGGCACGTTCACGATCCGCTTGCAGGTGAGCGGCCCGGGTGGGGCGGGAACTGCGACGCGTCAGGTGGTCGTTTCGCCGCCCGGTAGCGAGGTCGACGCTGTCTTTTCCTTCCAAATTACCGGCGCGGTTCCAGGCGGCATTGAAGTCTGCTTCACCGACCAGAGCGTTGGCAATGTCGTCTCGTGGGAATGGGACTTCGGCGACGGTGGAACGAGCACCTCGCAGAATCCGTGCCACGTCTACGCCGGGCCAGGGAACTACACCGTCACCCTGGTCGTGACCGGTGAGTTCGGCAACATCTCGACCGGGACGCGGATCGTGCCGGTGGTGAGCGGAACCCCTGCGCCGATCGCGGCGTTCAGGGCCAGCAGCACCGATATCACGGTGGGGACGACGGTCCAGTTCACCAATGAGAGCACCGGCGAGATCGACAGCTACGCGTGGAACTTCGGTGACGGGGGCACCAGCTCTGAGGAGAACCCCTCGCACACCTATAACCAGGTTGGCACGTTCATCGTGGAACTGCGCGTAACCGGGCCGGGCGGCACGTCTGAGGCCGCGCAGACCACCATCACCGTGCGCGAGCTTGCGCAGTTCTCGTGTAACTTCTCCGGCACTACGTCGCCGCTGCTGAACCAGACCGTGACCTATCGCGCCACGTACCAGGGGTTGAACGGCCGCACCGTCACCTCGCAGTCGTGGACGCTTGGCACAGACGTGGTCAGCACCGGCAACACCTGGCAGACGACCTGGACCACTCCTGGCCAGTTCACGCTGACATACACGGCCGTGCTCGACGATGGGACCGACTGCACCGTCACCAAGACGATCACCGTCGCGGCCGTCACCATGATGTGCGTCATCGACGGGCCGGGCAACGCGAACGCGTTCCAGGAGCGCACCTATAGGGCACAGCTTCAGGGCGGCCCCGGCGGCACGGCGAGCTACGCCTGGACGGTCGACGGCCAGCCCTTCGGCGGCAATACACAACAGATCACCGTCATCGCGCCTTTAGGGCAACCCTCTATGTCGCTGCGCGTGGTAATCACCGTGGGCGGCGAGACGGTTGAGTGCGAGCGGACGGTGACGATCAACCGTGGTGGTGAAGATCGGCTGGTCTGCGACTACACCGGCGACATCACGCCGCTGCTCAACCAGACGATCACTTACACTGGCACGGTCGATGGCCTGTTCAACCGCACCGCGACCTACCAGTGGTTCCTGAACGGCCAGCCGGTTGGCACCGACTCCATCACGTACGCCCAACAGTGGACTACGTCAGGCACCTTCACGCTCACCTTCCAGGTGACGCCGTCCGAAGGCGAGATCTGCGTGGTGAGCAAGACGATTACCGTCAGCACGCAGACGCTGGAGTGCGATATCGTTGGTCCGTTCCCGGCGCGTGTTGGCATCCCCGCTGTCTATGAAGCCCTGGTGGAAGGGCTGGGCAACCGGACGGCGAGCTACGAATGGCAGATCGACGGCTTGCCCGCCGGAAACGCTGCATCCATCGAGCGAACGTTTAACAACACAGGCAGCTTCAGCCTGTTCCTGCGCGTCACGACGAATGATGGCGACGTGTGTGAAGTCTCGCGCAACATCAACATCGAGATCGGCCAGCGCATCAACGCGATCGCCAATCCGAACGCGGGTGTCGCGCCGCTGCCGGTGACCTTCACCGCCGAAACGATCAACATCGACCGCTCGACGCTCGTCTGGCACTTCCCCAACGGCTCGACGCAGGCTAGCGAAGTCGGCAACTTCACGTTCCTGGTTCCGGGCGACTACACCGTCCGCGTGACCGGCACCGGCCCGCTCGGCCAGCAGGAAGCGTCGGTTGTGGTGCGTGTCGGGGGGCCCAACGACATCCGCGCCGCCTTCACGCCGAGCGTCTTTAGCGGCATCGCCCCGCTGGAAGTCTGCTTCACCGACCGCAGCGTGAGCGACGGTAGCCCGCTTAACGGGTGGACGTGGACCTTCGGCGACGGAAGCACCAGCACCGATCAGAATCCGTGCCACACCTATACAGCGATCGGCAACTACCAGGTCCAACTGGACGTGACGAACACCGCAGGGCTGACGGCGCGGGCGACGAACCAGATCAACGTGTTCTCGCTCACGCAGGGCAGCGCGTCGTTCGGCTTTAACATCTTCCCGAACGGGCTGGTGTGCTTTACCAGCGTGCTGACGAATGGCTCGACGCTTGACCTGTGGGAGTTTGGCGACGGCACCACCAGCACCGAGGAGAATCCATGCCACACGTATCCCGCGGAAGGCGACTATGAGGTCGTGATGTGGGCGAGTGGCACGGACGTACACCGGACGATCCGCGTCCAGTTCAACGGGCAGCAAGACCCGCCGATGCTCCAGTTGTCCGGCGCCTGCACGATGACCGGCGCCCTGTTCACCATCGTGAACGCGGGCGGCACGATGCAGGGCCTGGACAGCTACACCGTCACCAACCAGAACGGGGTTACGGTGGCGCAGGGTGACTTCCAGCTTGGTCCCACGGACAGCCAGACTATCGAGGTCACGGGGCCGGGTGTCTTCACGCTGCGCGTCCAGGGAGCCAATCTGTCCGCGGTTGCCGACTGCGTGGAACTGCCGCAACTCAGCTACGGCGCTGTCTGTGTGGCGCCGGGTACTGCGGCCTTCACCGCGACGAACAGCGGCAGCGCGATGCAGAGCCCGGTGGACTACCAGATCTTGACCGGTGCCGGCGCGGTGCTGGATAGCGGCAGCTTCCAGTTGGGCGCGGGGCAGTCGCAGACCTTCTCGGTGACGGGCTTCTCGGGCCTGGTGCGGATGCTGGTTGCCGGATCGCCGGTGATCGACACGACGTGCGACGATGGCACACCGCCTCCGCCGCCAACCGATCCGCCGACTACACCGCCTCCGACTGAGCCGCCGGTAACGCCACCACCGACAACGCCTCCGCCTCCGGATGAGCCGCCGGTTGTGCCGCCCGGACCTCCGCCGGTTGAACCTCCGGTCGAGCCGCCCGATGATGAGATCGTCTGCGGCGCGATCACCGAGCAGCCGGTTGCAGGTGGCGGGCCTGGCTTCCCGCTGATTGACATGAACCCTGAGTTCTGCGTCGACGAGGAACTGCCGCTGGCAAGCTGGACGCCCATCGAGATCGGCGAGGCCGTCTGCCCGGAGTGGTTCGTCTACCACACCAACCAGACCGGCGACTGGGAGATCTTTCGCTATGGCGACCTGCCGGGTAACCCCGACGCGGATGTGAACCTGTCGAAGGGTATCGGCGAGCAGATCTACGACATCGGGCCGTCGCGCTCGCCTGACGCAGGCTGGATCGCGTTCGCATCCAACCGCGACGAGAACTGGGAAATCTACGTGGCGACGACCGACGGCGAGTTCCAGCAGCGCGTGACCAACAACACCCGCGCCATCGACTACGATCCGGTGTGGTCGCCGGTGGGTGACCTGATCGTGTTCGAGTCGTCGCGCGATGGGAACTGGGAACTGTACGCCGTGAACGTTGCGACCGGCGAGCAAACGCGGCTGACCGACAACCCGGCGAACGACCTGAACGCGTTCTGGTCGCCAGATGGCACGCGGATCGTCTTCGAGAGCGACCGCGACGGGCTGTGGCAGATCTACGAGCTGGATCTCGCGACGCTCGAAGTGACCCGGATCAGCGACGGCACCGCCAACGACCAGGATCCGACCTACTCGATGGACGGCGAGCGAGTGGCCTTCCGCTCGGATCGGGACGGCGGCACGGGCATCTACGTGATGAACCGGGACGGCTCGGATCTGCTGCAAATCTCCGACCCGAACGGGCAGGCGACGCTGCCGGTCTTCTCGCCGGACGACACGCTGCTGGCGTATCAGTCTGACCTGAACGGCACGCTCGACATCTACGTCTACGAGTTCGAAACCGGGACGACCCGTCGCGTGACGGAGAACGCCTCGCCGAACTACGCGCCGACGTGGTACTGCGACGCGCCGCAACTGATCCTGACCTCGGACGTGACGGGCGACGCGAACCTGTTCACGACGCCCGCGCTGCCGATCGACGCCGCTCCGGTCACGCTGACCAACGGCGACGGCGTGCAACTCACGACGAACGAGATGGCGGATCAGCACCCGCAGAACGTCCCGTCCGAAGAGAACGCCAGCCGCGAGCGCTCGGTCGTCGCGCCGCCGCGCAATCCGTAACGCACCGGTCGTTCTCTTGACCGCATGAATGAAGGGGCCGCTCCCGGCAAGGGGGCGGCCTTTTTAGCGGATAGCTGTTAGCGGTTAGCTAAGGGCTCAGCGAATTGTCGAAAAGTAATGAGCGTGTGTTAGCGGCGCGCAAAACCTCACCCCTGGCCCCTCTCCACGCGTGGAGAGGGGAAAAGGGGCTGGGGGTTAAGGGGTGAGGTTTCTCCGGCGGGTAATCATACGGCCCCGCTTATTTCGGAGATATGGGCTGTCGCTAACCGCTAACCGCTGATTTCACCCTTCCCACACCCGCAGCCCGTAGCGGCTGAGGTAAATCGGCAGGCTCTTGTACAGCGGATTGGCCTCTTCGATGGCGTGGATCAGGCGACGCTTTTCGCTGCTGGTTGGGCCGCAGAGCAGCGTCAGGGAGCCACCCTCTCCGCCCGCGCCGTTGACCTTCCACCCGATCGCGCCGTGCTGCTTGGCGATCTCGATGATCTGGCGCGCGTCTTCGTTGACGAGGTCCGGGTGCAGGTCTGCCTGCGCGTCGGTGTTGACGATCATCGCGCGGCCAAGCGCTTCAAAATCCCCCGCGTAGACCGCATCGCGCGACATCTCGGCGGTGCGGCGCAGCGTGTCGAGCGCTTTCTGGCTGGCCGGGCCGGTTTCTTCAAGCTTCTTGATGACCGCCTCATGCACGGCAGATGAGACGTGCGCCTTGCCGAGAAAGACCAGCACCAGCCGCCGCTCCAGCTCCCACCAGATCGAGTTGGGCACCTGAATCTGCGAGACGGTCGCGTGCGGATACTCGAACATCTCGATGAAGTTCACGCCGCCATAAGCCGCGCAAAGCTGGTCCTGAATGCCGCTTTGCAGGTGCAGCATATCGGTTTCGACGCGGTGCGCGGCATAGGCCACCTCGTGTGGCGTCATCGTGCCGGGGGTCAGCCGGTCGAGCGCGCCCATCAGCGCGACGGTGATCGACGCCGACGTGCCGGTCGAGCAACCGGCGGGCACCTCGGAGTAAACAGTGATGTGCAGCGCGACGTCGTCCGGCACGCGCATCATCTCGATCGCGGCTTCGAGCAGCGGATGGCGATCCCACTCGCTGTGTCCCGGCACGATCGGGTAGACCTCGCCATAGTTTTCAGCGTAGAGCATGATACGGTGCTGGCGCTCTTGCACGGGGAAGACCTTAACCTGCACCTCGACATACGGGTACACGCCGATGTTGAACACCTCGCCGTGTCCCGCAAACCAGGTGTCGGTCCAGCCGCCGTTATCGCAGATGCGAACCGGGCACACGCTGTTGATAATGCGAACGGGAGTCGCCTGGGGATTTGTCTCGCTCACGAGTAGGCCTCTCTAGGATGCAGGAGTAACAAATTGCCCTCTATTTTGCCCTGTTGCCGCGCCGTTCCCCAGATCGGAATTAGCGGCGCCGTAGTTGGTCAATGTTGTGCGTCTTCATGTATTGCTGGCGAATTTGACCGAGTGTAAGGTTGTTTCTCTCTACTACCACATATTCGTAGATATTGATCGATGGCCAATTCCTTACACCCCTTGCCCAGTCATTGATTGGCATTTTTTCGCCTCGGTATGCAACGGAATATGCATCGAGCAGTAGCGCCGGTTCGTCGGGACGGCCAAGTACATAGACCTTGTCTTCTCCTGGTTTGACAAGTCCCCATTCTATCAGGTTGCGCAGACGCGGCTTCCAGGACTTCTTGTGCGAAGACGTTGACTTAGGTGTAGGTGTTGCGAGTGGTTCATTGTCAGTCTTCGCTTGGTTTTTCCATTCTTTACGCAATCGCTCCGTAAGGATGTCAAGAAGTTCAAATTGCTCATCTGGAGCTAATTTGGGGAGAAGTTTGACGATTTTCTCAAGTGCCGACATTTCAAGCCCCTTTGTAAATATTCTGCGAACTGGATGGGTGGTAGTGTTCGCAGTAAAGATCCGGAGAGTATTAAGTAGCAATCATAGCCTAGTTTGCGGATAAGGTTTTTCCAGTATAGCCGGATGCTCGTGCTGGGGCGAGATCGGGCGCAGAGAACTGCCACGCCTGGACGCTATCCGGTGCTATACTCGCGGGATGCACGGAGCAATGGAACGGACGGATCGATGACACGTAAGGAAGCGCAGCGGCGTGCGATCGAGCGGCGCGTCACGCGGCTGGAACGGCGGATTGCCGCGCTGCAACAGCTTAGCAACCGCTACACCTGGGCGCGGCTCGGCATCTTCACGGCGAGCGCGATCGGATCGCTTGCGGTGTGGCTGAACTGGACGATCACGGCAGGCGCGGCATTTTTCACGCTGGGGATGGTCGTCTTCGGCGTGGTGGCGAGCGCGCACAGCCGCGTGAAGGGCAGCATCACGCGGCACACACTCTGGCTGGCCTTTCAGCGAGAGCATCTGGCGCGGATGGTGCTCGATTGGGATGCGCTCCCCGCGCCGTTGGCGATCGCGCCTGAAGACGTGCTGCCGGTCGAGCGCGACCTCGATCTGGTGGGCGAGCGGTCGCTCCACCGCCTGCTCGATACGACTGTTTCGCGAGAAGGCAGCGAGCGGCTGCGCGCGTGGCTGGCGGCGGGCGTGCCGGATCCCGAGACGATTCCGGCGCGGCAGGCAGCGGTCCGCGAGCTTGCCGGGCGGCGTCTGCTGCGGGACCGTCTTCGCTTGAATGCGGTGCTGGCGTCCGGGCGCGCGCGTACCCGGTGGAACGGAGCACGGCTGGCGGAGTGGCTGGCGTTCCACACGCCCCCCGGATCGCTGCAGCGTGTTTCGTGGGTGCTGACCGCGCTCGCCGCGCTCAACATCGCCCTGTTCGCGCTGGCGTCGCTGGACGCCCTGCCGCCGCTGTGGGGCCTCAGCTTCATCGTCTACGCGGCGATCTACCTGACCACCGTGCAGCGTCACGGCGATCCGTTCGGGCTGGGGCTGTCGCTGAGCGATCCGCTGCAAGACCTGCGCGCCGTCTTCGAGACGTTGGAGCGCGCGTCGTACGCCCGATCGCCCGCGTTGAAAGCGCTGACTGCACCGTTCCACACTGACGATCCGCGCCCGTCCCAGGCGTTGCGCCGGGTGACACGCGTCCTGGCGGCGGCGAGCGTGCGCCATAACCCGCTGCTGTGGGTGCTGGTCAGCGTGGTAATGCCGTGGGATGTCTACGTGATGCAGGCGCTCAACCGGCAGCGGGCGGCGCTGGCGAAGGTGCTCCCGCGCTGGCTCGACGCGTGGTTCGAGATCGAGGCGCTGGCAGCGCTTGGCACGTTCGCGGACCTGAATCCGGATTGCACCTTCCCGCGCTTCCATTCGCCGCCGGAGCGATCCGGCGGGCCGATCTTCCAGGCGCGGGGGATCGGCCACCCGCTGATCGAGGATGCGATGCGCGTCGGGAATGACTTTTCGCTCTCCGCGCTGGGCGAGGTGGCGCTGATCACCGGCTCGAATATGTCCGGCAAGAGCACCTTTCTGCGAACGCTCGGCGTAAACCTGTGTCTGGCGTACGCGGGCGGGCCGGTCGTCGCCGAGCAGCTTGACACGCTCCCCTTCCGGCTGTTTACCTGCATCCGCGTGACGGACTCGGTCACTGCCGGAATCTCGTACTTCTACGCCGAGGTCAAGCGGCTGAAGGAACTGCTCGACGCCTTGCGGGCCGATCACCCGCTGCCGCTGTTCTTCCTGATCGACGAGATTTTCCAGGGCACGAACAACCGCGAGCGTCTGATCGGCAGCGCGGGGTATTTGCGCGCGCTGGTCGGCGAGCGCGGCGCGGGCGTGATCTCGACGCACGACCTGGAGCTAGTCACGCTGGCGGACGAGCTGCCGCAGCTTCAAAACTACCACTTCGAAGAGACGATCGTAGACGGGCGAATGGCGTTCGACTACCGGCTGCGGCCCGGCCCCAGCCCGACGACCAACGCACTGACGATCATGCGTCTCGAAGGGCTGCCGGTCGATGCGCCAGGCGAGGGAATAGGGAGTAGGGAGTAGGGAATGGGGAGTCACTGCCTACTCCCCACTCCCTTGTTTTTTGGCTAACCGCTGCTCGCTAAATCTCCGCCTGCCGCTCGAACACGGGCTTCAGCAGCGGATACAGGTCGCGGTAAAGCTGGTAGGCGGCCTCGTACGCGCCTGCGTTCGCGCCCGGCTCGACCCGCTCGCCTAGCTCGACCGTCTGCCGCGCGGCGGTCGGCACGTCCGGCCAGACCCCGCCGCCGACACCCGCCAGCAGCGCCGCGCCGTAGGCCGCGCCCTCGAGCGCCTTGACCACCACCAGCGGCACGCCGAACACGTCCGCGAAGATCTGCCGCCAGACGGCGCTCCGCGCGCCGCCGCCACTGACGCGTATCTCACGCACGTACCGCCCTGCGTCGCTCTGCTTGATTAGCTCGAAGCTGTCCCGCAGCCCGAACGCCACGCCTTCCAGCACGGCGCGCGTCATGTGCTTGCGCGTGTGGCGCGAGGTCAGGCCGACGAACGCGCCGCGCGCCAGCGGATCGGGGTGAGGCGTGCGCTCCCCGGTCAGGTACGGCAGGAAGGTCAGCCCTTCGGCGCCGGGCGAGACGTCCGCCGCTTCCTCGGTCAGCGGGCCGAACTCTTCACCCGGGCAAAGGGTGTCGCGATACCACTGCAGGCTGCCCGCCGCGCTGAGCATCACGCCCATGAAGTGCCAGTGTCCCGGCACAGCGTGGCAGAAGGCGTGCAGGCGACCGTCCGGCTCGTAGGCGTAGCTCGCCAGCGGTGCGAACACCACGCCCGACGTGCCGACCGTCAGCGCGACGATCCCCGGCTCGACCGCGCCGACGCCCGTCGCCTGCGCGGCCTGATCGCCGCCGCCGCCGACCACTGGCGTTCCTGCGCGCAGACCGGTTTCTTCCGCCGCTGCCGCGCTGACCACGCCGGTCACCTGCGGGCCTTCGTGGACCGGCGGCAGCCACTCAGCCGGGATTCCGAGCGCGTCCACTACCTCGCTCGACCACTCGCGCCGCGCCACGTTGAGCAGCAGCGTCCCCGCCGCGCCCGCCAGGTCGGTCGCGTACTCGCCGGTCAGCTTGAAGCGGATGAAGTCTTTGGGCAGCAGGATGTGCGCGATTTTGGCGTAGACGTCCGGCTCGTGCTTGCGCACCCACAGGATCTTCGGGGCGGTGAAGCCGGTCAGGGCGCGGTTGCCGGTCAGCTCGATCAGCCGCCGCGCGCCGATCGTCTCGGTGATCTCGTCGCACTCCGCCTGCGTGCGCTGGTCGTTCCACAGAATCGCCGGACGCAGAACGTTCCCTTCCGCGTCCAGGCAGACGAGGCCGTGCATCTGCCCGGTCAGCCCGATCGCCTGGATCGCGCCCGGATCGTCGATCTCGGCCAGCGCGGCGCGGATCGATTGCACTATGCCGGACCACCAATCGGCGGGGTCCTGCTCGCTCCACAGCGGGCGAGGCTGGTGGCTGGGGTGCGGCGTGGTGTGGCTGGCGCACACTGCGCCGCGCTCGTCAATCAAAAGGGCTTTGGAGCCGGTGGTACTGACATCAAGACCTAATAAGTAGCGCATCTGAATTGTCTCCTCTGGCGGCACGTATGGTCGCGTTTAAATGTCACCTGAGGCGGGCGTTTGACAGCGCGCGGAGATCGCCTAAGCTGTTAGGTAGGCTTCCGCAGAGGGCGTAGATGCCCGCGCAGCCTTAGTATAGCGCAACCGGCGGCAGGTGCTCAGCGCAGATAGCCGCCCCAGGGAAGGACGGGAGAGGGACGATGAGTGCTCAGAACTGGCTTGATCGCGCCGCGCTGGACCGGCACAGCGTCGACCGGCGGCAGTGGATGGACTTTCGCGAGGCCGTGTTGCCGGACGGCCAGCGCATCATCGACGCGTACAACAGCAGCGGGCTGACGTTCACCGTCCTGCCCGATCGCGGGCTGGACGTGTGGACCGCGCACTACAACGGCCGCCCGCTGACGTGGATGAGTCAGGGCGCGCCGCAATTCCCCGATCTGTCGCTGCCGTGGCTGCAACAGTTTCACGGCGGGCTGGTGGTCACCTGCGGGCTGACGCACGCCGGGAAGTCCGAGACCGATCCCGACACCGGCCAGTTCCGCGATCTGCACGGGCAATACAGCCGTCTGCGCGCGGTCGAAGTGGCTGTGGACCGGAGCGACCCCGACGCTCTGACGCTGAGCGGCGCGGTGATCGAGGCGCAGATGTTCGGCGCGCAGCTCCGGCTGGATCGCCGCTACACGATGCGCCTGGGAGAGCCGGCGATCCACATCACGGACCGGGTCACTAACCGGGGCGACCTGCCGACGCCGCTGATGGTGCTCTACCACATCAATATGGGCTATCCGCTGATCGCCGAGGG
>Ga0134093_1000938_pt1 | contig 31898 bp, 34 predicted proteins | sample 4_1taG_FD_94452 | JGI IMG/M metagenome (GOLD analysis project Ga0134093, IMG submission 94452) | Switchgrass degrading microbial communities from high solid loading bioreactors in New Hampshire, USA - 4_13_20_68_A1 metaG | ecosystem: Engineered > Bioreactor > Semi-continuous > Anaerobic >...
AGGGAAAATTTGAGGGATATTATGAAGTAATAATGCAATATTCAAAATTCTTAAGGGATGCAGCAGAAACATATGAAAAATCAGATAATAAAATTAAAGAGGCTGCAAACAATTTGTTTACTTAATTGATTAATGTTTATCGGAAAAATTTCAGTTTGGCTAAAATATTCTTTATTGTTGACCTTTATTTGCTTCTTCTCTATTTGTTTAAAAAATAAAAAAACAGTTAAAATTTGTATTGTTTTATATTAAAATATATTTGTTGTAGGTCTACCTTTAGGTGGACCTACAGTTGAGCAATATATAATGAATGTTTTTACATTTCGTATCTTTAGTGATGCAGGGAGTGGATACTGTGGATATTTCAGTATATCCTGATGGGATGAAAGATATACTTGGTCAGATTTTAATACTAAAGCAGGAAGCTGCCAGGATTGAAGCTGAGTTCAAAATGGTTGGAAGAAGCATTGAACCGGAATTTCAGGAAGTTCTAAACTCGATAAAAGTTGTTGAATATAAGCTTGAAAATATTTGTAATTTTTTTGCAAGAACCTGCAGTTTTGTTGAGAGAGCAATTGCTGATTATATTAATGCAGAAGAAGCAATTAAATCTATAATAGGCGAAATCGAAGATCTAAATTTCGGCCATAACCTTGAAAGTGGTTTGAATAAAACAAGAAAAGAAGAAAAAGTTTATAAATCGACTTTTTCTAAAGTGTTGAATATGGATTTAAAAATTGAGCCATGTAAGATATTTAAGAAAGAAGTTTTGATGAAGTATACAGTTAAACCCGGCAAGATTGGGGATGGAAGGAATATTCTTGTCAGAGCGTGGAAAAGTCCCATCAGCTAACAGTTAACTATCATTTGCAAAATGCAAAAATCAACCCATCGATTTAGGTTGTTGAGTTTTGAGAAAATTTCTTATATTTTTCCATAATATCGGGATTGAGTTCTAAAAATTTATTGAACGTACTTATCTTTTGCAGTGTTGAAGCTGAAACATTATGTTCGATTAATTCGGTTTCGATCAGAATGTTTTCCTTCACACCGAGGTTTCTCAGGAATGATTCTATAATGTTATGCCTTTCTAAGAGAAATTTTCCAAGTTCTTTTCCGTCTTCCGTCAATGAAATAATACCGTATTTTTTATAGTCAATCAGCCCTAAGCTGTTCAATTTTTGAACCATTTTCGTAGCTGAGGATGCTGCCACATTTAAGAGTTCAGAAAGGGTATTTATACGTATATATCCTTCAATTAGGCTGTTTCTGTATATCATCTCTAGATAATCTTCCATTGAGGAAGTTAAAAGCTTTTTATTCTGTTCAAGGAGTTGATAACCGCGGACAGTATGGAATTTCGATATTTCGCTCATTAATTCACAACCTTGTAAAAAAAATATTTTGCCCATGTTTGAAACAGGGAACATATCCCTAATATTTATATTCACAATACTGTGAATTTATTTTACATTTTAAATGTGATATTATAATTCCAAGGTTAAAAAATACTTTTCATCATAAATTAAGGGATAATACTTTATTATAAATATCAAGGGGTTGCTATGAGAAAATATAAAACTGTAATAAGATTAATAGGCACAATTTTGTTTATTTTGTATATATCCTATTTAATATATTTAACCTTTTTTGATCATACCTATGGCAGAAATGTTTTTCAACGGAGAATAAATCTTGTTCCTTTTAAAACAATTGTCAAGTTTCTTACATCATCCTATGATTGGAAAATTGTTATGATAAATATTGCCGGAAATATCGCAGCTTTTGTACCGATGGGCTTTTTGCCGCCTATTGCTTTCAGTAGGATGAAAAGCTTTTCAAAAGTTTTTGCTGTGGTACTTTTGGCAACTTTGTCCATTGAAATTTTTCAGTATATATTTGCTGTGGGTACATGTGATATAGATGATGTTATATTGAATGTACTTGGAGGGGTTGCCGGATACTTTTCGATTATATGTGCCATGGCATTAATTTCAAAGAAGAATAATAATATAAAGAGCCTATAAATTATTCTTTCAACAGGAGGAGGAAAACGGGCAATGTTGTACGAATTATTGAAATCCCGAAGAAGTATCAGAAAATTTCAGGAAAAAGAAGTGGAAAAGGATAAGGTGGACATAATACTTAAAAGTGCGTTGCTGGCACCTTCATCAAGATCGAGAAGGCCTTGGGAATTTATTGTGGTAACTGACAAGGAATTGTTAAAAAAGCTGTCAAAGGCAAGAGAGCACAGCTCTTCATTTATCGAAAATGCACCCTTGGGGATTGTTGTGATTGCAGATCCTGAGATTTGCGATGTTTGGATAGAGGATGCCTCCATTGCATCAATTATAATTCAGCTTTCAGCTCAATCTTTGGGCTTGGGCTCATGCTGGATACAGATTAGGGAGAGATTCCATTCCGGAGATTTGAAAGCTGAAGATTATGTAAAGGATGTGCTTGGAATACCTTCAAAATACAGCGTTGAGTGCATGATTGCCGTTGGATACCCGGCAGAAACAAAGAGAGCTTATTCGGAGGATGATTTGATGTATGAAAAGCTGCACTATGACAAATATTAAATTGAATATAAATATTTTTGTGAAACAATAAAATATGAGGAGGGGTATTGGTCGTGGATTCAATTTTCCATAGAAGAAGTATAAGAAAATATACAGATAAAACTGTTTTGGAGAATTTAATTGAAGAGATTTTGAAAGCCGGTATGGCAGCACCTTCAGCCGGCAATGCCCAGCCGTGGCATTTTGTTGTTATAAGCGATAAAAACATTATGGTGGATATAACTAAATTTCATCCCTACTCACAGATGCTCAAAGAGGCGAGTCATGCCATTGTAGTTTGCGGTGATCTTTCATTGGAGAAACATGCAGGGTTTTGGGTACAGGATTGTTCGGCCGCAATGCAAAACATGCTGTTAATGGCTGATTCTCTTGGATTGGGTGCTGTGTGGCTGGGAGTGTATCCTAAGGAAGAACTGGTAAACAGTATGAGAGAACTTTTGAATATTCCTCAAACCGTGGTTCCTTTAGGGATTATGTCTTTAGGTTATCCAGCCGAAACCAAACCGCCTGCCGATAGATTTAATCCGTCAAGGATTCACAGAGACAGGTGGTAATGCGGATGTTTATTTAAAATTATCCGATTTCCAGGACACAAAAGGTGGTATAAAATGAAGCGGAAAGCAAAATGTGAATGCTGTGTAAACTACGTTTATGATGATGACTTTAATTATTATGCTTGCCAGGTGAATTTGGACGAGGACGAAATGGTTAGATTCATGGGAAAGTCCTATGATGATTGTCCCTATTTCCGCTTTGGCGATGAGTACAAAACCGTGAGAAAACAGATGTGATTGAACCTAGAATTAAAATAGAGGAAGCTATAAATGAGGATTGAGGGAGAACTTGTAACAGGGCGATTTATAAAGAGATTGAACCGTTTTGAGGCAGTGGTGGAGGTAGAAGGGGTTCAAGAGCTTGTTCATGTCCCCAATACAGGAAGGTTGAAGGAGCTTTTGACGGAAGGTGCTGTTGTGCAGTTGAGGAAATTTGACAACCCGCACCGCAAGACCAAGTTCGGACTGTTATTGGTGAAAAAGGGGGAAGTTTGGGTATCCATCGATTCGGCAAACTTACCCAATAAAATTGTATATGAAGCCCTGAAAAACAACACTTTTGAACAATTCGGTGCCTATAGTGAAATCCGCCGTGAAGTAACCATGCTAAACAGCCGCTTCGATTTCGGATTGTTTGGCGACGGCTGTGAATACTATATTGAAGTAAAGGGTGTCACCCTGGTGGAAGACAGGCAAGCCTTTTTTCCGGATGCTCCCACCACAAGGGGTACAAGGCATCTTGAAGAGCTGGTTGAGATAAAATTGAGCGGAAGGGGAGCAGGGGTTATCTTTATAGTTCAAAGGGAAGATGCCGATGTGATAAAACCCAATGACAGAACCGACAAAGCCTTCGGCATGGCTTTGAGGAATGCAAAAAAAGCCGGTGTGGAACTGTTTGCTTATGTATGCAAGATTGATGTGGGGCAAAGGCAAGTAAATATTATTCGCAGTATTCCGGTTGTCCTTTAAGATTATGATAACCGGATTTGTTCATGAATACGGAAGTTTCGCTATGTGGATTTGAACAGTTGGGGATAAAGAAGATAATTAACACTGGGGGTACTGTAACATGAAGAGGAAGTTGATTTTAGTATTGGGGATTTTTTTGCTTTTATCAAATATTGCAGGTTGTAAAAATAAAAATTTGGAAAAACAAGAACCGGTATATACAACCCCTTCAACAACTGATGCTGATAAAACGGTGCAACCATTGGAAATGGATAATTCGGATGACGCAATTGAAGAAAAAGATGAAGTAGTTAAAGATGAAGTAATTGATAAAACAGAAGCTATTAAAAAAGAATATGAATCTTTGGAAGGAAGTAAAAAAGAAAAATATGAAACCTATTTATCAACTCTTCCAATGAACGATTATACTTCTATCGGAAAGGCATATGATATGTTTGCTTATATGGCGGAGGAGGAAGGCAAAACAGTCAACGATTAGTTGTTTGAACTGTTTTATAAGTTTTATAATGGTGTTGAGCCTGACTATAGCTTAATTGATGAATATGATGCAGATGATTTGAAAAGAAACGGGTTGGTTGTTTTAATTCATGAAGAAGGCAGTTTTATTTTTCAAGAGCCTAAAGATCTTGAAGAAAAGTTTTCTCAATATGTTTCAGAAGACATAAAAGAATTCATTCGTTTGAAAAATGTACAAAATGAGATTTTTTCAGGTTTTCTCATTACTGATGGACTTATTTCGATTGATAGGGATGATTTGGCGGATTTGATTGTCACTTGGGAAAAGTATAACAGTAAATATAATAGAATAAAGTGGATTTATGATGAAGTAGAAGAAAATATAGATTTTTTTATCTTGGTGTACACAGAGATCAAATTAAAGACTTTTTCCGATATGGCTAGCTCTGCTCCTTTTAAAGAAAAATTATTAGAAAGTTATAAGCGGTTTATAGAGGTACATACTGAATCCAAATATCATCCTTTAATTAAGGAGTACTATGAATTATTGATTGATAATGGTGTACAAGAAACCGAGCAAACAAGGGAATTGCTTAAGAAATATGGAGTTAAAGTTATTGAATAAAGTATTGGATGGATATTGTTTCTTGCATATATTAAAAGTCAAAAAACATTAAAAAAATTTTTTTTCAAAGCAAATTACGGGAAGTTTAAAAATCATACATGTGTATAATAGAATTATATGCTGCATTAAAAATCGAAATATACTAAAATATTTCCTGAGGAGTATTTGTTTTACAGTTTTTATATTATAAAGGAGTTGATGCAATATGAAATATACACTGGCTGAAAAAATCTTCAATGCTCATCGTGTGGATATGCCTTTTGAAGATACACATGTATTGAAGCTTGATGCAGTATTTTGCCATGAAATCACCACACCCATTGCAATAACGGATCTTCAGGCAAGAGGTATGGACAGGGTGTTTGACCCGAGCAAGATAAAAGCGGTAATAGACCATGTAACCCCTGCAAAGGACAGCAAGACTGCCGAACAGGGCAAAATTTTACGTGATTGGGCAAGAAGACATGGAATAAAGGATTTCTTTGATATAGGAAGAAACGGTGTATGTCATGCCTTATTCCCCGAGAAGGGTTTTGTAAGGCCGGGATATACTGTTATAATGGGTGACTCACATACCTGTACCCATGGAGCTTTTGGTGCTTTTGCGGCAGGTGTGGGTACTACAGACCTTGAAGTGGGTATTTTAAAAGGTGTGTGTGCTTTCCGCAGCCCAAAGACAATCAAGATTGTGTTAAACGGAAAGCTCAAACCGGGAGTATTTGCAAAAGATGCCATATTGTATGTTATAAAAGAGTTGACGGTTAACGGTGCGACCAACAAGGTAATTGAGTTTACCGGACCAATAGTGGATGAAATGAGCATGGAAGCAAGAATGACCCTTTGCAATATGGCTATTGAAGCCGGCGGTACCTGCGGAGTTTGCTATCCCGATATGACAACCGTTGAATATCTCTGGGACTATATAAAGGATGAGTTTGAATCAAAGGAAGCTGCTTTGAAGGAATACTCAAAATGGATTTCCGATGAAGGTGCCGAATATGAAAAGGTATATGAGTTTGATTTATCAGATTTGGAGCCGATGGCTACTTTCGGTTACAAACCGGATCAGGTTAAACCGGTTAGAGAAATGGCCGGGACAAAAATTGACCAGGTTTACATCGGAAGTTGTACAAACGGCCGTATAGAAGATTTAAGGGCAGCTGCAGAAGTTTTGAAAGGCAAAAAAATCAACGATAACGTTCGCGGAATTGTAAGCCCTGCGACACCTGCAGTTTACAACCAGGCATTAAAAGAGGGAATCATTGAAATTTTCCAGGAAGCAGGTTTTTGTGTGACAAATCCTACCTGCGGAGCTTGTCTTGGAATGAGCAACGGTGTATTGGCAAGCGGTGAATCCTGTGCATCCACTACAAACAGAAACTTCAACGGTCGTATGGGTAAAGGCGGAATGGTTTATCTGATGAGTCCAGCTACAGCTGCTGCTACTGCGATTGCAGGAGAGATTGTAAATTCCGATTTGTTTCATTCCTAAAGGGAAATGAAACCGAAAAACTCAAGGGATTACCAGGAGGGAAACTAGAATGAAAACATTTGGCGGAAAAGTTTTATTTTTAGATAGAAGTGATATAAACACCGATGAAATAATACCTGCAAAATATCTTACCGAAATAACAAAGGAGGCCCTTAAGCCTTACCTTTTGGAAGATTTGATACTCGATGGCGTTGATCCAAAAAAAGACATAGAGGGTAAATCGGTAATTATAACCCGTGAAAATTTCGGATGCGGTTCTTCAAGAGAGCATGCACCCTGGGCTTTGGAAGTGAACAATATCAATGTTGTAATTGCAGAAAATTTTGCCCGAATTTTCAGGCAGAATATGTACAACTGCGGTATGCTGGCCATAGAGCTTCCGAAAGAAAAAATCGATTATTTATTCAACACTTTTTCAAAGAAGGATGTTACATTAAGTGTTGATTTGGACAGAGACAAAATAATTATTGAAGCGGAAGGCAAGTCGGAGGAAATTGATTTCAAAATTGGAGGCTTCGACAAAACCCTTGTTAAAGAAGGCGGCTGGGTAGGTTACGCAGACAAACATTATTAATTTATATAAAAGCTTATTAAAAAACTCTCCTACTGCCATTTCAAAAATATAATTTTATGGGTTTTTAGCTTTAAAGGCTTAATTGGATAACAATTAATTTGAAATGGTAAGCAAAAAGCATTCAGGATAATTTCCCGGATGCTTTTTACTATTTATTAATATTGTTGTTGCTGACCTGAAAGCCAAAAATTATATAGAGCAAGTATATTAAAGTTAAAGACTGCTATAGTGATGTGTTTTGGAAAGAAGTAATTTCCGTTTCACTGTACTTGTAGCCGCTGAAGGCTATGAGCATAATAGCCGGTATATATAAAACCCAGATAAAGCTGTTGGCAATTTGATATACAACTCCGGATTTTATTAGCATAACCAATCCTACCAAGATGTCACTTACGAAAAAACAAACCATTCCAATGCTGACCATTATGGAATTCTTTTTTGGGAACAAGGACAATATATAATTGGCTTGTCCAACCCAAAGAGATATGCTCAGTACTGTACCGTAGACTAAAAATGCTATTAGTAAAGGACTGTTTTTAAGAATGGGATAAAATACACCAGCGAATATGAGTATGTATATTGCAAATACTGCCGCACCGCAGATTATCAGTTTAAACTTTGCCGTCTGGTCAGCTGTTGCAAGCTTTTGCTTGAGACCTTGACTGTTTCTGAGAATAAGCAATATCTGAGCCACAAGGAAAAAAACAATACCACCGTAAGTACTGCGAAAAAGAAAGGCGGTTTCAGCACAGCATATTGCTATAAATGAGGCTTTCAAAAGAACCGAGTCCTTTTTAGACAGGCTGTCCTTACCTGAGATAGCTGCAATTATGGCTACCAATAACACACTAAAACGCTTGACTAAGGTGCTGTAGGATGGTTTTTCCGCACCCCACAGTAAACTTGAAAAATCCCAACCGATATACCATGCTGCAAATAAAGTAATATTTACAACCAGTATTGCCAATATGATTTTTTTGCTTCTGTCCATAGTTGATGTTCTCCTTTTTAGCATTTTCAATGTTGCTGATATTTGGATTCCATTAATTATTAGTACATATACTAGATACAGTTACTTGTTTTTTATATTACATACTTTTTTTGCATAATTCAATAGCAGGTTGTAAAGATGTTGAAATGAGACTTTTATTAAAATATAATAATAATACTGTTTGGTTTTACGGAAAGCTTTGATAAAAATTTAATGTAAAGAGATGGAGTTAAAATACATGAAGAGAGAAACAGGCTTGGATTTAATTAGAACTTTTGCGATTCTTTTTGTGATAGGGGTACATTTTTTTTATCATACTTATTTCTATAGGGTGCCCATAGCAGGCATAAACTTGACAATACAAGTTGCACTCAAATGGCTTTTTACAATGTGTGTACCTTTGTTTATAATGCTTACGGGATATTTGCAGGCCGAAAAGAAACCGGAAGGCAAATATTTTAAGAAGCTGATACCCATTTTAGGTATTTATCTGTTTTATTCGGTGTTGTCCATCATAATGAGAATAACCTATCTAAATGAAGAAAAAAGTATTTTGGCATGGATAAAAGCCATACTGGTTTTTGATGCCGACAAGTATTCCTGGTATATCAACATGTATATCGGACTGTTCCTTTTGACGCCTTTTTTAAATATGATACACAAAGGCCTTAATAATAAGAAGGACTATGGAATATTCCTTATTGTTTTGGTGTTTCTTACCGGTACACCGGCATTTTTCAATTCTCTAGCTTCACAGAACTCGATATTTAAAGCCCTGTCTTTCTCAGACTGGTGGACAAATATTTATCCTATTACCTATTACTTTATCGGGGCATATATAAGAAAGTATCCGGTAAAACCCAACAAAAAAATTACAGCACTACTTTTAGGCTTGACGGTAGTGCTTGAAACATTGCTTACTGTATTTTATTCCTGGAACAAGGCCTTTGTAAATGTAATAGGGGATTACGGGTCGATACTTATTGTGGCAGAGGCTGTATTGTTCTTCCTAATTTTTTATGACATTGAAATAAAGAATAGACAAATCGGCAAAACTTTAAGCACTATTTCCGTTTTGTCCCTTGACTTGTATTTGGCCTCATATATAAGTGACAAGCTGGTTTATGTTTTTTTGATGAAAAATATCTTTAAATCCCAGCAGCAGATAATGTGCTATTTTGTATTGGCAACTGCGGCATCTTTTTCCATAGCCTTCATTATTGCATTTTTAAGATATAAGGCAGTAAGGATAAAACCTATACACAAGGGTAAAATTTAAAAAAGCTTGTTATAGTAGTCACTTTAGAAACAAAAATCAGAAATTTCTGCCGCCTCCACCGTGGGTTCTGCCGCTGCTGCTTCTATGTGTACTGCTGCGGTTGTAACTGCTATTCCTGCCACTTCTACCGTCGTATGAGTCAGTTTGAATTTTACTTGCTGTAGTTGTCTCTCTGATAAATTTATCGGTATTTTGCGTGAGTACAAAGGAACCGGGTTCCTCATAAGTTCTGTTGTCTATTGTAACTCTTCCCTTGCTCGAACGGGTAATTATTATTGTGGCGACTATGGATATTATCAAGGGAATAATGTATACAGGCCACGATTTTACCAATCGGGATACTCTTTGCAAATAAGTCGGGTTTTGTTGATAAAAATCGGGTAGACGTTCCTCTCTGTACTGACTGCTTGGTACCCCTTTATTACTATAGTTGATAACATCATCCAGGAATACGTGGCAGGCACGTTTATAATTAGCGTTGGAAAGATAAGATGCTATTCTGCCTGTCATATCGGAGATTCTACCGTCGGTAAAAATGTCAATTGCCCTACCTGTCGTTGATATCCACACTTCCCTGTCCTTCATGTTGATTAGCATCAATAAGCCGGAATATTGACTGTCTATTCCGTAACCGTTATAGTCATAATAGTCATCGGCATAATCCATGGAAGATTTGCCGTTCATTTTGTTGGTAATAACAATGACAACGTCAAGCCTAAATTGCTCTTTTATTTTGTCAATTCTCCCTTGAAGCTCTTGAATATCGCTGTCGGATAAAAAGCCCATGTCATCAACCACGTTAATGGGATTGGAAGCATAAGCTGTAAACACTGCAAAATTGAAAATCAATAGGAATACAAGCATTAAAAAACTCAGTTTTTTAAACAAATAAAGCACCCCCAAACACACATATTATCCATACCACAACAAATGCAACCAAAGCAAAAACAAACTGCCTTAAATGACTGATGGGAGTGTCGCCAACCACTTTGCCCGTTTGGCCGTTTATAATGAAAACATGATCCTTGCCTTTGAACCTGTTAATAAGAAGATAAATGGGCAGCATGGCATAGGATGCTTCTATATTGGAAACGTCCACATTTCTCTCTCTTACCGAAAATGAGTTATAACCGTTTATAGTGCTTCTAAGCCTTTCCTCCAGATAACTTTGGACCCTTACTTTCATGGTAAATTCAGCATTATTGGATTCAACATCGTACCTTTCAGCCATAAAACCGGACATATACTTCATTGAAAAATCCTTCAAATCGGAGTAATAATAGGGCTCGGCTAAAAGCATATAATGGTCACTCAGCTTCTTTGAGGCATCCACCGGAATCCGCTTGTAATAAGCGGCACCTCTTCGAGTAACTTGATAATAATTTGTCTGTGTATATCGGTACTCGCCGTCACGCCACTTGAGGACTTTTGTACCCTCACCGATAATCACACCTGCTGCTTTACAGTCAAACAACCAGAACGGTGCATATATACCTGTTACCTTGTCTACTTCCTCCTTTAGTTTGAACTGCTTGGGAGCAAACAACTTCTTGGTAATCCATTTTCTGTATATTTCTTTAGCCTCTTCCTTTGTTAAACGGAAGGGAATAACACTTTTCGGTTTGAATTTTCCGGAAAACCTGGTTTTAATAATTGTCGGACTCTTGCAATATAGACAAAAAGTAGCTGAAGTTGTGGCATCGGCAATTAATTCCGCACCACAGCTGCTGCATTTGTAAGAATCCAGTTCTTGCATATCCTCTTCGGAAGCTTCATCATTGTAAACAGTGTCCACCTGATCAATGGTAAACTCTCCTGCACAGTAGTGACACTTCCAGTTTTGAGTGGGTGGATTAAACTCCAACGGAGCATTACAATTGGGACATTTGTATTCTTTTACAGAACTCATTCATATTCTCCTTGTTTGAAAAAATTGTGAAACAGTTTAGTTTCAAAATATTATGACAGTAAATTTTGCCGGAATAATAAAAAAGGCATACAGTTAGATTATTTTTCAATAATTTCAAACTAAATACTTACTTAATTATACCTCTTAAATAATATATGAGTCAATTTGATTTTAATTCTAGGATACTCTTGTATTGTATCGTTACCTATTATATAATATTTTTTAGAGAATTATGTAAAATTTACTCGTTCATAAACAGCCAGTATTATTGTTTTATCTTTAGCATAATGAATTCGATGTGATTTCAAACCCTGTACTGCTTTATCGATTTCCATAAGATGATTTGATTCCTGAGGGAAATTGCAAATAGTATCTTTATCATACTAAGATTTTTCTAAGGAGAAAATAAATGTGGATATTTATTGCACTTCCTTTGACATTGATACTGTTGGTATTGATGAACTATTATCTTAAGAGGGATTTTATTCCAAGTTATGAATCATTTAATCAAGGGAATACGGCTTTTTTGCCTTCAAAACCCTTGTATATACTGTTTTTGCTTGTTATATTCATAGCGGGCATTGTATCCTTCGGTGCACAGTATTATTATTCTTCCGACTATGTAAAAGCGGCGAAGATTGCCACACTGGTATTAATGCTTTTATTAGTTGCTTATATCGATTATAAGAGCAGAATAATACCCGAAAAAGTATTATTGGCTGGGGTATTCTTACGATTTGTGTTTTACTTGATTGAAATGTCTGTTGATGTTAAGGAAACTCTTGCAATCCTTATCGCAGACTCAATAGGTATTATGTTTGGATGTGGATTTCTTCTACTGGGTGCCTTGATTTCGAAAGACAGCATCGGTATGGGTGATGTGAAGATGTACGGTGTAATCGGTTTATTTTGTGGCTATTCGGGAACATTGGCATCAATGGTTTTCAGTTTGTTTCTGTGTTTTATTGCATCGATAATACTTCTGTTATTCAAAAAGAAAGATAGAAAATATAAGCTTCCCTTGGCACCTTTTGTGTTTGCGGGAACACTATTGGCCGTAATTTCCGGAAGCTCCTGAAATGATTTTACACTTTGGGATACTCTCTAGATACTGAATTTCTTAAAATATTACAGAAGAAATTCCCCTTAACCTGTTATAAAATTCTAATTATTCTCCCCGGATAATATAAATACAATAGAAAATATATTAACCGGGGAGTTTTACTTTATATGAACGTGAATTTAAATACAAACCTTGTTCTTGGAGGCGGCGGAATAAAGGGAATAGCATATACGGGACTGCTTGAAGAAGCCGAAAAAAGGGGGATATATTTCAGAAATATTTCCGGTGTGTCTGCAGGAGCCTTGGCAGGTGCATGCTTTGCTGCAGGTTATAAATCGCAAGAGCTTAGAAAGGAGTTTTATGAGTTTGATTTCGGAAAACTGAATGTGGAGAAGATAGTGGAAAAGGTTCCTGTGATTCGAAGCTATATGGATTTTTGTGAGAATTCCCGACTTGACGATAAGAGCATATTCAATTTTTTGAGTTTAAATCATGATGAAAAAACAAGGGATGATGATACACCAAATCTTGACGATGATTTTAGTTCATATAGGGGAAATTTATTTAAGAACATAGTAAAATTCAGTAAACAAGGGTGTTTGTACGATGGGGATCTTTTGGAAGAATGGGCATACAAACTTCTTGCAAGGAAGGGAATTAGAACCTTTGCCGATTTAAGGGGAGGCATTGCCGACTATGCCAATCCCATGGGGTATAAAGTGAGGATGACAGCTGTTGATGCAAAGCGGGCAAAGGTAATTGTGTTGCCGGATGATATGGCATATTACGGTTTTGAGCCTGACAGGCTAGAGGTGGCTAAAGCTATAAGAATGAGTACCAGTGTACCTTTTGCCTTTAAACCTGTGGAGTTTTATACCAATACCGGAGGTAAAACCAAAAAACACTATATTGTTGATGGCGGTGTTTTGGATAACTTGCCTGTATGGACTATCAGTCCAAGCTTAAGAAGACCGTTAATTGCATGCCGGCTTAACGGAGGCTATCCGAAAAAGGTGGCCTTTGACCCTTTAAATATACTTAAAGGTTTTATAACGGCAATACATGATATTGGAATACCGAAATATACAGTGAGGAACTGTTTCTTTATATCTATCAATACTTCTAAAGTATCTTTCCTGGACTTTAACTTAAGCGACGAGGATAAGGAATATTTGTATAATTCAGGGAAAAAAGCTGCTGCTCCCGTTTTCAACAAACTGATTTACTTAAAAAATATGGAAAGACTTGGGCTGTTCGGCAGGTTAAGATATTTACTTTCCTTTAGAGGTTTTTGAAAACGAATAAGTCTAAAAGTTTCGGGAATAAATTAAAATCTTTTGTGAAATGCCTTTTGAAATTATGCTTTATTTTTTATTTGATTTAGTATATTATTATTTAATAAAAGGCTTCGATGCTACTAAGTTAAATCTGTGTTGATTTTAAGCAATTATTTGAATATAGCTTTGATACCGTCTCTTAGGTAAATTGAGGAGGCAAGGACTAAAGTCCGGATGCCTCTTAAGATTTAGGGTCTTTCGAACGAAGTGAAAGACTTAGAAATCGAAGGGGCATAGATAGCCCCTAAGATTTTATTTATGTTGCCTCTTATTTTACCTCCATCAATAAAGGCAAGAGGTAAAATCGGAGTGTTTGACGACTCGGAGATTTATTCTATTGAATTGGGAGGAAGTAAAATGCAATATGAAAGTACTCGTGGAGGTTTTAAATCCGTTCAATCCGCCGAAGCGATAAAAAGGGGTTTAGCACCTGACGGAGGTCTGTTTGTTCCTGAGGAACGTGTTGAATTGACTTTGGATAATATAAATGAAATGGTTAATATGAGCTATCAGGAAAGGGCAGTATATATCCTGAAAAAGTATTTGACAGATTTCACCGAACAAGAAATAGCCGATTGCGTGAATAACGCATATACCGTTCAAAAGTTTGGGGATAGCAGCATAGCACCTGTGTACAAGCTGAATGAAAATGTGCACATTCTTGAATTGTGGCATGGGCCTACTTGTGCTTTTAAGGATATGGCCTTGCAAATATTGCCTCATTTTCTTGTGAAAGCTGTTAGAAAAACAGGTGAAACAAGTGAAATAGTGATATTGGTTGCCACATCCGGAGATACGGGAAAAGCGGCTTTGGAAGGTTTCAAAGATGTTGAAGGTACCAAAATTATAGTTTTCTATCCTGATAAGGGTGTCAGTGAAGTGCAAAAATATCAAATGGTTACACAGGAAGGAAAAAATGTATATACAATAGCTGTAGAAGGTAATTTTGACGATGCTCAGAATGGTGTTAAAGCTATATTCACCGACAAAAGCTTTAAGGAGAATCTTGAAAAAGCCAATTACAAATTATCTTCGGCTAATTCCATCAACTGGGGAAGACTTGTTCCTCAAATAGTCTATTATTTTTCCGCTTATGCAGACATGGTTAAAAACAAGGAAATAGAATGCGGCGATAAAATTAATTTTGTAGTTCCCACAGGAAATTTCGGCAATATCTTGGCTGCATACTATGCTAAAAAAATGGGGCTACCTGTAAACAAGCTCATATGTGCCTCAAATGACAATAATGTCCTGACCGATTTTATAAATACAGGGGTCTACGACAGAAACAGAGAGTTCAAAAAGACCATTTCTCCATCCATGGATATTCTCATATCAAGTAATCTTGAAAGACTTCTTTATGAAGTTACCGAACACGATTCCGAAATGATAAATGAGTGGATGGAAGGGCTTAGGTCTGACGGAAAATACTCCATCGACCCTGTTACAAAAAAGAAGATTTCATCGGATTTCTGGGCGGGTTATTCCACCGAAAGTGAAACAATGAAGACAATTGAGGCAATTTACAAAGATTATAACTATGTTGTCGATACTCATACTGCGGTAGCTATTGACGTTTATGACAAATATGTCATTTCCACCGGAGATATTACAAAGACTGTAATTGCATCCACAGCCAGTCCCTTCAAATTTAATGAAAGTGTTGTAAAATCTATTTTCGGAAGCGATGCAACAGAAGGCAAGTCTGAATTTGAACTCCTTAATGTTCTGGCAGACAAATGTGAAATAGCCATACCGGAGGGATTAAAGGATCTGGATAAAAAGCCTGTAAGGCACAATACTTTATGTGACAAATCCGGTATGAAAGATATAGTAAAAGAAATTCTCAAGGTTTAAACTATAGAATTTTAACGGGTGAGGCGGGCATCAAAGTTTGGATTACCTAATGTTTGGTACCGCCTCTTAAATTTGCCGAGATGTTTAGTTGTGCCCTTACACAATAACCGATAATTGTTTGCCGTCTGATTTTTAATCTTTTGCATTTTAATGCGGCCTGTTGACTGATTTGATGATTTTTTAATTGCTTTTTTATATATGTCAATATATAGAAAGTAGGGGTGTATAGGGATGGAGAATGCCAAGATTTTGGTGGTTGATGATGCACTTTTTATGAGGAAGCTTCTCGGAAATACGTTAAAGGAGTTGGGCTACAGCAATATTGAATATGCCGAGGACGGGTTTGAAGCCGTAAAGAAGGCGGAAGAGATTCAGCCGCAAGTTGTGACCCTTGACGTGTCCATGCCCGGAATGGATGGACTTGAAGCTATTGACCGAATATTGAAAGTGAGTTCAAAGAGTAAGATAGTAATGGTTTCTGCAATTAAGTCGGAGCAGGTAATAAAAAGTGCAATAAATAAAGGAGCCGTAGACTACATACCTAAACCCTTCAGCAGGCGTGAAATAGAAAAAAGCATGAAAAGGTTGTTGTAGAATGCGTTGTAAAAGACGCAAAATCCTAAGGTTTTGCGTCTTTTTTAATGATAATGTATTATTGATATAAGTGGATGTTTTTGCTTTCATTTTCGATAAAGGGGATTTCCTTTACCGGTGCTTTTTCGTCCACATAGATTATTTTCCTTTTTGAAATTGATTCTAAAATGTCAAACACCATTTTTACATCTCCGTATTCAATATCCGGTGTGACGGATATTTGTTCCGTTCCGTTCAAGGCCTTGTAGAAATTTAGCAGTTCATTGTAATACCCGCGTTCCGGCGTATATTTTATCTGTTCCGATTTGCCGTCATGGTATGAAACATTGATAATTCCGCAGTCCTTGTCTTCAAGATATATTTCTCCTTTTGTTCCGAATATCCTTAACCCAACCGGAGGTTTTTGAGTTTCAATTCCCGAGGGGTAATAGGTGTATTGTCCTATGACACCGTTCTTAAACAGTATATTCGTGTTAACCGACAGGTAGGGGTTGAAGTCCTCCTTCTGCGGTTTCCCGAAAGCCTGTACACATTCCACAGCTCCGAATATATGCCTTAAGCCTGCCAAATCGTGAAGTGCTGCATCTAGAAAAGCACCGCCATAGTATTTGGGGTGCTGCCGCCATTCCTTTGCAGCGTAGGTGTCTTTAGTCATTTCACAGGGGAAGCATGAAATATTGTTCCTGATAAAGTAAACTATATCCCCTATCTTTTTACTGGTTACAAGCTCGCGGATTATATTGTTTTCTTCATTATACCTAAAATTTTCGGCAATCATTATTTTCACGTTGTATTTTCTTGACAGTGAGAGATACTTTTCAGCATCTTCCATGTTTGAAGCCATTGGCTTTTCGCATATAAAGTCGATTCCTGCTTTTGCCACAGCTTCCGATACCGAGTAGTTCAATTCTATGGGCACTAAAATATCTACAGCATCAAGGTCGTCTCTTAAAAGCATTTTATTGTAGTCATCGTATACATTGCCAAGGTCAAGGTTTATTTTTTTTGCAAAGTCTTCCGCATCTTTTCGGGTTCTATTGCACACGGCAACAATTCGGTATTTGTCGCCAAGCTCCTGTAGAGCAGGATAGTGAAGACGTTCAAGTGCCATACCCGTTCCGATTATGCCTAAACGAATCGATTTCATGTCCATCCTCCGTTTTATTGAATCTTGTCGACAACCAAGCCGGCTTGATTTATGAAACCTGCAATCTGCTTTTCACTGTATCTTCCCTCATCATAGTCGACAGTAATTGAGTTTGCCTGTATATCGACCCTTACGGCATTTATACCGTCATGATTACTTATGGAATCTTTTATTGCAGGAATTGCACCCTTGTCAATGGTATCTTGGATAATAAATTTGTTGGCTTTCATTATTTTGTCCTCCTTAGTTTTTTATTTAGTATCTCTCAATAAACGATTATTAATACAAAGCCATATTAAAGGCATAATGAAAGCTTTTTTAATGCCGATTTGGGAGCGAATGTTACAATTTTGAAATGACCTTGAACAAAAAAACTTTATTACTTAATTTATTAAACTTGCCGATATAAACTTATATAACAAATATCTTTAAGAAAATAGAAAAAATATCCTGATAATATATAAAAATATATCTTTGTTTGAATTATTGCAACTTGAGCATTTTGATGGAAATAAACGAAAAACTGTTTAACAAATCTTGTGGCATTTATTTGGGAGCACAAGGGAGGAAGTAATGTGAGAAAAAAGAATATTGAAAAAAAATCGGAGTACAGGGTAATTGTTGTTGATGACGATGAAGGCATCATAGACTCGTTGTCTGTAATAATTAACCGCTTGGGATACCATTTTGAAGGAGTAACTGATCCTTTGAAAGCAATAGAAATGATTGGGAAGGGAAATTATGACCTTTTGGTGCTGGACTTTTTAATGGATCCCATACAAGGTGACGAGGTTGTAAAAAGGATAAGGGAATTTAATACCGACCTCTATATTTTGCTTTTGACGGGGTATAAAGATGCCGCACCACCATTGGAAACCATTAAGACCTTGGATATTCAGGCATACTGTGAAAAAAGCGACAACTTCGATCAACTTATTTTACTTATCGAGTCGGCAATAAAGTCAATATCTCAAAAAAGGACTATAAAGCTGTTTCGAGACGGTTTGAAAAGAATACTCGACTCAGTGCCTAAAATATATCAACTGCAGTCAATTGGAGAAATAATCAAAGAGATTTTGACGGAAATTATTAACATGGTACATAGCGATAATGCCTTCATACTTATAGATGATTTTGTGGGGTTATCGGATAATAAGAAAAGCTTCATCAAAGGAGTGGGAAAATACGATAAGCCTCTTGATGAGTTTTTGAATATGCTGGACTATCATGACATGGAAACAATAGGACTTGCAAAGACAATAGGACAGCCGGTAAAAGTGGATCAAGGAGTTTTTCTCCCCCTCAACAGTAAAAGTGAAATGGTTAAGACCGAGGGGATTATATATCTTGAAACCGACAATTATGAGGGGCAAATAGAGTTTCTTAAAATTTACTCTACCCAGGCTGCTACAGCCATCAGTAACGTTTTTCTCCACTCCATGGTCAATGCCAAGAATAACGAGTTGGACAGAACCTATAATGAATTGAAACAAAGGTACTTGGATGCGGTGCAGGCATTACGCCTGGCTGTTGATGCCAAAGATGAATATACAAGAGGTCATTCCGACAGGGTGGCATTCTATGCCGTAAAGTTAGGCCAAGCTTTTAACCTGTCCGAAGATGAATTGGAAACACTTAAAGCCGGAGGCATATTCCACGACATCGGTAAAATAGGTACTGCCGACGACATTTTGTTAAAAACCGACAAATTGAACGAGAGAGAGTATTTGGAAATAAAAAAACATCCTATAAAGGGTGCCCACATACTTTCTGCCGTCTCAATGTTCAAAGAAATTGTTCCGTTAGTTCTTTACCATCATGAAAGAATGGACGGAAGAGGTTATCCCCACGGGATAAAAGGAGACGAGATCCCGTTTTTGGCAAGAATCATTTCGGTGGCTGACGCCTTTGACGCTATGACCTCCGATAGGAAGTACCGCTCGAAGCTTGATCTGGAAGAGGCCAAGAGACAACTGGTATCAAATTCTGGTACACAATTCGATGCTGTAGTGGTGGAGAAATTCATGGAGATTTTGGACGATTTTGATGTGCTGCAAAATGAAATTGAGGAAGTCTGTATTTAGTCGGATTATCGGTAAGAACATATAATAAAAAGGATATGCAGACCTGCATATCTTTTTTTATATTTTAAAAGCATACAATACCTATCGATTTTTCTTCACCATCTTCTTATGAAAATATCATTAATCACATATATGCAAAAAAAATCTTTAAAAACTATTGAATTAATATTTTACTTATGTTAAGATTACACCATAGAAGCACATTTGTACGCGAGACAAAGACATGGAGGGGAATATGAAAAATACCTCGAAATACTTTCTGGTTGACACTTCGGTACTTCCTGAAGTTTTTATCAAGGTTGTCGAAGTGAAAAAAATACTTTCTAGCGGTGTGATAAAGAATATTAATGAAGCTGTTAAGAAGGTAGGTATAAGCCGGAGTGCATTTTACAAATACAGGGATTATGTGTTCCCGTTTTATGAGACATCGAGAGGAAGAGTTATGACTCTATTTTTTGTGGTAGAGGACTTTTCCGGAATTTTGTCAAGCATTATAAACAAGATTTCAGCCGCAAAGGCTAATATTCTAACCATTAATCAGAACATACCGATAAACGGTTTGGCCGATGTAACTATTTCGATAGAGACCGACGGTATGGAATGCGATATAAATGTGCTAATGGAAGAAATAGGCAAGATTGATGGGGTTAGAAGACAAGAAATTCTTGCTAGAGAATAGAGGAGGTTTTCATTGTGATTAATGTTGCAGTCTTAGGATATGGGGTTGTAGGTTCGGGAGTTGTTGAAATCATTAAGAAAAACTGTGAAAGTATATCTCAAAAGGCAGGCCAGGAAATTAGGGTCAAGAAAATATTGGATATAAGAGATTTTGATGATACATGTCCCGACAAAGATCTAATTACAAAGGATCCGCAGGAAGTATTCGGAGATGATTCCATAAACATTATTGTTGAAACCATCGGTGGGGCAAAAATTGCCTACGAATATACCAAAAGGGCTTTGGAAAGCGGCAAACATGTTGTAACTTCAAACAAGGAACTGGTTGCAACCCATGGTCCCGAACTATTGAAAATAGCCAAGAAAAATAATATTAATTATCTGTTTGAAGCCAGCGTTGGAGGGGGAATTCCCATAATCAGACCTCTCAATCGTTGCTTGGCTGCAAATGAGATATACAGCATAATTGGAATTTTAAACGGCACTACCAACTACATTTTAAGCCAGATGAAAAGAGAAGGAAAAGATTTTGACGTAGCCCTTAAAGAGGCACAGAAAAACGGATACGCCGAAGCAGATCCCACTGCCGATATAGAGGGATACGATCCATGCAGAAAAATAGCAATACTGTCTTCCATAGCCTATAATGAGTTTGTAGACTACAAAAGCATTTACACTGAAGGTATATCAAAAATTACTCTTACAGATATGAGATATGCGGAAAGCCTGAACTCCACAATCAAACTCATTGCAATGAGCGAAAAAGTCGGAGATAAGGTAATTGCTAGGGTAAGTCCCGCTTTGGTTGACAAAGACAATCCGCTTTATAATGTGGAGGACGTATTTAACGCCATTGTAGTAAAAGGTGATGCAATAGGAGAGGCTATGTTCTATGGCCCTGGTGCCGGTAAACTGCCTACCGCAAGTGCAGTTGTTGCCGATATTATTGAAATAGTCAAACATTGGGGAAGCTGCGGAGGATATGATTGGAATGTCAGTGAAACCCCTAATGTTATAGATATTATGGATACAAAAGCAAAGTATCTGGTAAGAATAAAAGTAGACAACGAGAGCGAGGCAAAGGAGTTTGTTAACTCACTTTATGACAACGTGGAATGGCTTAAACCTTTGAAAGTTCAAAATAAGGACGAAATGGCATTTGTAACCGAAAGCCTTTTGGAGAGGGAACACAAGGAAAAGTTTGAATCCATCAGAAACTCTAAAGCTGTCAGGGAATTGGTTAACACAATAAGAATACTGTAAGAATAATATATACCAGGACCCCATGAAAGACTTTGGAAGTCTTGGCGAATTTACTATGTTGTGGAGGTTATATAATGAAAGTTGCAAAATTTGGAGGAACATCGCTGGCAAATGCGGAGCAGATAAAAAAGGTATGCGATATAATTGTTTCTGACTCTGAAAGGCGATTGATAGTAGTATCGGCACCGGGAAAACGTTTTAAAGAGGATATAAAAGTGACCGATTTATTGATATCTCTTGCTGAAAAATGCCTAAAGGAAGGCAGTGCAGAAGCAGAACTGAATGCTGTGGTTTCAAGGTATGAAGAAATAGCTAAAGACCTCGGTTTGTCTGAGGACATTGTAAAGGTTGTTTACGATGACTTGAAAAGACGTACCGAATTGGATAGAAGCAATCCGGGCAAGTTCATGGATACATTAAAGGCTGCCGGTGAAGATAACAGTGCAAAAGTTGTTGCGGCATATCTTCAAAGTAAGGGAATAGATGCCGAATATATAGATCCGAAAGAGGCAGGCATGCTGCTTAGCGATGAGTTCGGTAATGCCAGGGTGCTGCCGGAATCTTTCGAACACTTGGAGAAGCTTAAAGAAAGAAAGGGAATTATGATTTTTCCCGGATTTTTCGGCTACTCAAAAAATGGAGACGTGGTGACTTTCCCCCGGGGAGGTTCCGACATTACAGGTTCAATATTGGCAGCTGCGGTGAAGGCCGATTTGTATGAGAATTTTACCGATGTTGATTCGGTATTTGCTGCAAACCCGAATATTATCGATAACCCAAAACCCATACCGGTTTTTACATACAGAGAAATGAGAGAGCTCTCCTATTCCGGGTTTTCGGTGCTGCATGAGGAAACCCTTGAACCGGTATACAGAATGGGAATACCTGTTTGCATAAAAAATACAAATAATCCCAAAGCACCGGGTACACTTATCACACCCACCCGTGAAATTAAGGACAACCTTGTGGTGGGAATAGCTAGCGGTACAGGTTTCTGCACAATTTATGTGAGCAAGTATATGATGAACAGGGAAGTGGGATTTGGAAGAAGATTGCTGCATATTTTGGAAGATGAGGGATTGTCTTACGAACATACTCCTTCGGGTATTGACAACATATCAATTATCATAGAGGAGAAACAGTTGAACAAAGTGAATGAGGAACACCTAAAAAGCCGCATTAAAGACGAATTGAAGGTAGACGACATCAGTATCGAGCGGGGATTGGCTTTAGTTATGATTGTTGGAGAAGGAATGCTGAGAACTGTAGGTATTTGTGCTAGAGCTGCAAATGCTTTGGCTAAAGCCGGAGTAAATATAGAAATGATAAATCAGGGTTCTTCCGAAGTTAGCTTGATGTTTGGCGTAAAAGCAGTGGATAATGAGAAAGCTGTCAAAGCATTGTACAATGAATTTTTTAACTAAGTCATTTGTTGGAAGGACTGTAATGTAATGATTTCCGATTAAACGAGAAAGTAGTATTTCTTAAGCAGTAGCTGGGGAATACTACTTTTTATAACTATACATTCTCCGGACTGCTTGAACATATAAATAACATAGGGCACCTGCTACGGGAATTTACGGTTGGGTTCCGGAAGAACTAAGGGTTGAAAAAATTGTGACAGCTTGCAGAAAAGGTTAAAAATATATATAATGGTTTTGTAGGGAATAGTGATATAATAATACAGGAATCGAACATTTTTGAAGTCATGCTTCTTTTATTTCGAAAAATACCGGGAAACAAAAGTTTGAACATTTTAGGTGATTTTATAGCTTTAAGTTTATCTATTGATTGCAGTATTCTAAATGTATAGTATAGTACGAACCCAAAGCTCGAAACGGTACCATGACATCTTCTGTACATTAAACTTCAATGAAATTCAAAGAAAACATATTTAATGCAGTTAAAATTATTGTAAAAGTTTAAAGGGGGACTTTTAGATGAGCCTATACCCGCTAATGGATGTTTTTATTGCCTTTATTCTTGAGGTGATCATAGGATATCCAAAATGGTTGCCGCATCCTGTAAAGTTTATCAACTGGTTTTCAAAAATTGTTGAAGCAGGTTATAGGAAGATTGCGGACTTGTTGTACAGCAAGAAGGTTAAAGCTTTGGGTGATGATTATGTGCATATGGGTATACATCGAAGAAGAAGTGAAAAGATTTCCGGTATATATTTTACAATTTTAATAGTTACTGTTATTACATTGGCTGTATTTGGCCTGGTCAGCGTAGCTTATATAATACATCCGGTTGCTTATCACGTTGTCAGCATATATTTCATTTATTCGGCTTTCGGAATAAAGTCGGTTGCCATTGAGAGCATCGATGTATGTGACGCCTTAAAGGACAGGGATATCTTTAAGGCAGGTAATATCCTCGCTGCAAATTTGGGAAGGGAAATAAAGAATTTTGACGAGCAGGATATAATAAGAGGTTCCGTTGAATATGCTGCCGAAAGGGCTATGGATAAGGTTATTACCCCTATTTTCTTTGCAGTTGTAGGTTCCTTATTCGGTTTGGGTGCACCTTTGGTTTACTTATATAAAACAATTAATACCATTAAAATGAATATAGGCGACAAGGTTGAAAAGGCTAAAGGTTTTGGATATGCTTCTATAAAGTTGAATGATTTGGCAAACTACATTCCGGCAAGAATTGCAGGAATATTGCTTGTTGTTGCATCGTTATTTCTGCGTAAAGATTTTAAAGGAAGCTTTGCCATAATGAGAAGGGACAGAAGAAAAAATACAAATCCCAATTCGGGTTATCTCGAAGCTGCCGTTGCCGGTGCACTGGGTATAAAGTTGGGCAGTTCGGGATTATATTTTGGGGATATCACAGATAAGCCATCTATTGGAGATAATAAAAGAGGTGCGGAAATAAGGGACATTTCGGATACCATAAACCTTATGTATACAGCCGCTACTATAGGAATAATTTTATTTGGTATTGTGTATTCGCTGATTTTTGCAGCATGGTATTTTATGTAACACGATAATTTGAAAGAAACTTTTTGCTTAACGGACTGAAGGAGTTTTATCGATGGGGCGTTTGGTAGTTGTTACAGGAGGTGCAAGAAGCGGCAAAAGTACTTTTGCCGAAAAGTTGGCTAAAGACTGCAATTGTGATGTGGTTTATATAGCAACTTCAATACCTTTTGACGATGAAATGAAGGCACGGATAAAAAAGCATGTGGAACAAAGATCGGCCAATTGGAAGACTGTTGAAGCATACAAGGATTTGGACAAGCACCTGGCTAAAAACAATAATTTGCCGGTTGTATATTTGCTCGATTGTATTACAATCATGATTACAAATCTGATGCTGGAGACTTCCTATGACTGGGACAAGGTTTCCCAACAGGAAATAGATTGTGTGGAAGCCTATATAAGGCAGGAGATGGAGAAACTGTTGAAAGTAGTTGATGAAAAAGATACTACTTTTATTTTGGTTACAAATGAGGTAGGAATGGGGATTGTACCCGAAAATAAACTTTCCAGAATATTTAGGGATATTGCGGGAAGAGTAAACCAAATGCTTGCCCAAGCTGCCGACGAAGTGTATCTTTGCGTAGCCGGCATTCCTGTGAGAATAAAATAACGTTTGTGCGTATATTTTACTTAAAAAGAGAGAAGCGGTAGGAGACAAAAGTGGTTATTCTTAAGAGATTTATTTTAATGATTCAGTTTTTCACTTCAATACCTATTCCGGTGAATGTGAATTGTGATGAAAAGGATTTTGGCAAAGGACTGGTATTTGCCCCGGCGGTGGGCCTGATACTGGGTACTTTGCTATTTGCCTTAGGTAGTGCATTAAAGCTGATTTTTCCGATAAGGGCAGTAACGATATTTTTAATTGTAGGATACATAATTTTAACCGGAGGCCTGCATCTTGACGGCTTGGGAGACACCTTTGACGGATTGTTTTCCAACCGGCCTAAAGAGAAAATTCTTGAGATAATGAGGGACAGCAGAGTTGGGACAAATGCAGTATTAGCCCTTGTTAGCATTGTTATTATAAACTATGCCATGTTGTTGGAACTGAACATAATGCCTAAAGCTGTACTGCTTTATCCTGTGGCAGGAAGAATAGGCTCTTTAACCGGGGCGGCTGTATCGGTTTATGCCAGAAAAAATGAGGGCTTGGGTAAAAGTTTCATAGATCACTGCGGCATGAAGGAAATGTTTTTCGGTGCCGTCATTTCCTTTGTAATATTCGGAGCAGTTTTGGAATTGAAGGGTTTGATTTTGGCACTTATCCTAATGATAACTGCGTGGATTATAACAAAACTTTTCACCGTAAGATTAGGCGGTGCAACAGGAGATATTTTAGGTGCAGTTTGTGAACTTAACCAGACTGTTTTTTTAATACTGATGTATATGTCGGTTCAATTTTTTTCACTGACCTAAGCCGACTATTACTTTACATTTCAAAAGATTTGATCTATATTTTTGGCATCGAATATTAAAGCATAAAAAATACTTTATATTGCATAAAAATTGTGGTATTTATATTAGGAGAGTTGCGATGTTGGAATTGATTCTTATAAGACACGGTGAGACTGACAGCAATATAAGAGGGTCATATTTGGGTTGGACCGATATAGAACTGAATGCAACGGGGATTAAACAGGTGCAATCTTTAAGAGACCGTTTAAAAGGAATTAATGTGGACAAAATTTATACCAGTCCTTTAAAGAGGGCACTCAAAACAGCAGAAATTATAAATGAGAATTACCGATTGGATATTGTATTGTCCGATGGGCTAAAGGAAAGGAATTTTGGAATTTGGGACGACCTCACCCTTGAGGAAATGACGCAAAAGTATCCTTTGGAATACAATGAATGGATTAGCGATTGGATAAAATATCGTATAAAAGAGGGTGAAAGTGCCCAGGAAGCCTATGAGAGAACGGCTGCCTTTGTTGAAGGGCTTATTAGGAATAATGACGATGGTGTCTTTATGCTTGTAACCCATCTCGGTACCATAAGATTTATACTGGCATATCTTTTGAACTTGGGCATTGAAAATTCATGGCGTTTTAGAGTAAATAATGCCAGTATAACAAAGGTTGAAATCAATGACGGTTATAGTGTGCTGACAATGCTGAACAACTGAAAAGGAAATCTGATTTATAAAAAGGCATAATTTTAATCAGCGGCAATATTTTTTAGGAGGGATCTTGTTGAGAAGTTTTTCTGGAAGAGAGAATGCAAAAAAAATAAAAGCGATTGTCTTAAACGGATTAATGATAGCTTTTGTATTGGTGGTTACAATGTTTACAAAAATCCCCGGACCTCTGGGATATTTTAATATCGGTGATACGGCCATAATCATTGCTGCCGTTATTTTAGGAAGAAAGAGCGGTTTTATTGCCGGTGCTTTCGGTTCGGCTTTAGCTGATATATTTTTAGGCTTCGCATATTTTGCACCCATTACCTTTGTAGTCAAAGGTTTGGAAGGTTTTGTAATCGGCCAGATAATATACATGGCTAAAGGCAAAAAAAGAATAAACGATGAGGTCGCAAGGATAATTGCAGTAATTGCAGGTTGTATTGTCATGGTAGCGGGATACTTTTTCGCAGAAGTATTTGTCTTAAGAATTTTCAGTACCAAGTACGGCTATGCAAAAGCCTTGTCCGAGCTTCCCTTTAATTTGGTTCAGGGAGGAATCAGTGCAATTGTGGGATATGCAATATCCACATCCCTTTCAAGGGTAAAAGCTTTATCGCAAATATTGAATTAATTAAATGGACATAAAAGAGGTGAATAAACAATGAAAGTAACGATACTTGGAAACAACGGACCTTTCCCGTCGGCAGGCGGTGCCTGTTCGGGATATCTTGTAACGGAAGGAGACAAGAATCTTCTTATAGACTGCGGAAACGGTGTTTTGTCAAACTTACAGAAATTTATACCCATTGAAAAAATCGATGCAATTGTCTTGTCCCATTTGCATAGTGACCATATGTCCGACATGATGGTGCTGCGTTATGCCATACAGATTAAAACGAACCGGGGAAGCCAAATCCAACCGATAGATGTTTATGCACCGTCGGAGCCGCAGAATGAGTACGGCCAACTTAATATTCCCGGTGTATTTAATCTAAAGCCTATCACAGAGGAATTGACATTAAACGTAGGGGATATGAAACTGGAATTCAAGGAAATGGTACATCCTGTAAAAAGTTTTGCTGTGTCGATAACATCCCATGGCAAAAAATTCGTGTTTTCCGGGGATACCTCATGGAATGAAAACATTATTGAGTTTTCCAAGGATGCGGATTTGGTAATGCTCGATGCAGGGTTGCTTTCTAAAGATAAGAAAAGCGACAATGTTCCCCATCTGACAGCGAGGGAATGCGGTATTGTTGCCCAAAAAGCCAATGCAAAAAGACTATTGCTCACTCATTTCTGGCCTGAGGATGATGTATCGAACCATTTGGCAGAAGCGAAAGAAAACTTTTCCGATGTTGTATTGGCAGAACTTTTAAAAACCTATGATGTCTAGAATAAATTAAAATATGAAAAAACAATTAAAGCCCTTAAGTTAAAAAGTTCCGAAGAGTTGCACACTCTCCGGAACTTATTGTATGTCATGTTTTTTATGTATTGCTATTTGTTGAAAGAGTAACCTTTTAGCTTGTTGTCAAGCTGATAAACCAAATCGGTGAGATTGTTGAGGGCTTTTTGCATTTGTGAAATGGCCTCAAGTTCTTGTTCTGTAGTGGCTGCAACTTCTTCACTGGCAGCAGCAGTTTCCTCCGAAACGGAAGAGATGCTTTCTATCGCAGAAGTAACTTGAAGTTTGTCGCTCTGCATTTTGGCAACAGATTTGTTGACTTCATTGATTTTGCCTACAATATTTGTTATGGCATTGGCAATATCGTTGAAAGCACTGTCGGTCTTGTTAACTGCGATGTTTTGCTCCTGTGACATTTTCTTCATCAATTCCATTGATTGAATAGCCAATTGCGATTCTTCCTGTATGCTCTTCATAAGCACGTTAATTTCTTCTGTTGACTTTCTGCTCTGGTCTGCGAGCTTTCTAACCTCCTCGGCAACTACCGCAAAGCCTCTTCCCGCTTCGCCGGCTCTTGCCGCTTCAATGGCAGCATTCAGTGCCAAAAGGTTTGTCTGCTCGGCAATACTTTCAATGGATTCAACGAAAAGCCCTATGTCTTTTGTGGTATTGGTCAATTTTTCAACTACTGCAAATATTTTTTCGGCAGTTTCGTTGTTCTCCTTTGACTTATTACGCAGGATGCTGACCGAATCGAGACCGATATTGTTTAAATCGTTTATCTTCTTTGTTTCTTCAGTTATTTTGCTGTAGCTTTCATACACAAAATCAATTTGCTCACTTAGGTTGTCCACCATTTCAACACCGTGCTGTGCCTGTTGTGCTTGTTCCGATGCACCTTTGGCTATTTCATCCATGGTTTTGGATATATCCTGCATGGCACTGGTTGCCTGTTCTGCGGTTGAACAAACTGTTTTTGAAGATTCAAGCATTGAATTTGAAAGGTGGTGGAAACTCTGAAGCAGGTTTTTCATTTCACTGAGAAAATCGTTCACATTGCCGGCTATACTTTTAGTTTCCGACAACTGGGAAAGGTCGATGGTCTGAGAAAAATCTCCCCTTTTAACCGAACTGAAATAGTTTTCAAAAAGTTTTATATTATTTTTTATATTTAATCTAATAATTACATATAGAATAGAACTAGATAAAACTGTAGATAACACCAGAAGTATCACTGCCATCCAGTTATTGGTTTGAAATTTTGTAATTGCGGCAAAAACGAGTGTGACTAGAAGCGGAAGTATAACTGTAAATCTGGACGAAGAAAAAATCTTTTTCATAATGTACCTCCAGTTAAATAATGAGAATAGACTGTGACTATAGATATGTATATGACTACATATTAAATATTCTACAAAAATAGCTAAAATCCTCTTTATATACTGATAATAATGAAAATTATTTTTCTTTTTTCTACCAACAACTGGATAAAAATTATTAAGAAAATTTAAACACAAAAGGTGGAATTAATTATTGACACGGATTGTATCATTGTATACAATTATACATAAATACTTAAATACAAATACACTGTTATACATAAATACAAATATTCCTTTATTATCTCAAGGGGGCGTTAGAATGTTACAATTCAACAAGAAAACCAATACACTTGAGCAGACCCAATACAGATATTCTCTTCAAGATGTTGCAGAACCCAATCTGTACAGGGAAATTTTCAATTATGATGAAATTCCCAAATGTGCTTTTAACCATAGAAAGGTTCCCATGTTTCCCGCCGATGAAATTTGGATAACCGACACCACCTTCCGGGACGGGCAGCAGTCAAGGGCACCTTATACTGTGGAGCAAATTTTGCATCTGTTTGATCTCTTACATAAGCTGGGCGGTCCTAAGGGAATAATAAGACAATGCGAGTTCTTTCTTTACAGCGACAGGGATAAAGAGGCGGTTTACAAATGCCTGGAGAGAGGCTACAAATACCCTGAGGTGACAAGTTGGATTAGAGCCACAAAGAACGATTTTCAGTTGGCTAAGGATATGGGGATGAAAGAGAGCGGGATACTGGTTAGCTGCTCCGATTATCACATATTCAAAAAACTCAATATGACCAGAAAGCAAGCATTGGAACACTATATGAGTATCATTAAATCGGCAATTGAGGTGGGGATAAAACCTCGATGCCATTTTGAGGACATTACACGGGCTGATTTTTATGGCTTTGTTGTGCCTTTCGCCTTGGAGCTTAGAAAGCTTTCTGAAGAGAGTGGAGTACCAATTAAGATTAGGGCATGCGATACTTTGGGCTATGGAGTAACCTATCCCGGAGCGGCATTACCCAGAAGCGTACCGGGAATTATATACGGACTAAGGCATCATGCCGGCTTCCCCAGCGAATTGATTGAGTGGCACGGCCACAATGACTTTTACAAGGCTGTGTGCAATGCAGCTGCCGCATGGCTTTACGGTGCTTCCAGTGTTAACTGTTCATTACTGGGTATTGGGGAAAGAACAGGTAACACACCGCTTGAAGCAATGGTTATTGAATATGCCCAGTTAAGAGGCACCACCGATGGTATGGATACCACTGTGATAACCGAAATCGCCGAATATTACGAAAAGGAACTGGGTTATCACATACCACCGAGAACTCCCTTTGTGGGAAAACATTTTAACGTTACCCAGGCAGGAATTCATGCCGACGGGCTTCTTAAAAATGAGGAAATCTACAATATATTTAATACGGCAAAATTGTTGAACAGACCCGTGGGTGTTGCCATCAACCAGACTTCCGGTTTGGCGGGAATAGCTCATTGGTTAAACAGCTATTTCGGACTGGACGGAAGCAAAAGAATAGACAAGAAAGATGAAAGAGTTATTAAGATAAAAGAGTGGGTTGATGAACAGTACAAGAACGGCCGTGTTACTGCCATAGGCGACAGTGAATTGGAAGAGGTTGTGAAAAAAATTGCACCTGAAATATTTGATCTTGTGTTATAATAAAATAAAACGTGCTCTGCAATGAAGGAGGGCCAAATGGCAATAATCGGACAAAATGAAAATGATTTAAATTTGCATTCCCTTAGGGCTAAGGTTTTTTACCATTTACAGAACAACATTTTAAACGGAGTGTATAAAACGGGAGATGTTCTCACAGAGTCAAAACTCTGTGAAGAGCTCGGAGTGAGCAGGACACCCGTAAGGGAAGCCATAAGGCAGCTTGAATTGGAAGGACTGGTTCATTCCGTACCCAACAAGGGTGTGTTTGTAAATGGGATTTCTGCCAAGGACATTGAGGATATATATACCATCCGCATGCTGATTGAAGGTTTGGCTGCAAGATGGGCTGCTGAGAATATTTCCGATGAGGAGTTGAAGGAACTGAAGGAAGCTCTTGATCTGGAGGAGTTTTATACCGGGAAAAATGACAGTGAGCACTTGTTGGAGTTAGATTCAAAGTTTCACGAGATAATATTTAAAGCCAGCAAAAGCAGACCGCTAATGCATGTTCTCAGTATGTATCATCATTATGTTCGAAAAGCCAGGATTGCATCTTTGGAATCGCCGGAAAGGGCAAGAAAAGCGTTGGAGGAACACAAGGCAATTTACCGTGCAGTGGCTGAAAGGAACTCGGAAATGGCTGAAAAGCTCACTGTAGAACATGTCAGAAATGCAAGCACCGAGTGTCAGGCAGCCTATAGGCGGTTGATGAATAGAGAAGGCCATTAGTAAAGAAAATATGCATTGGAGAGATTCCGGTATCGAACCGGAATTTTTTCTGTGTGCCCAGCATGGGCAACAACTTGGTGGTGAAAGTCCACTACGGGCTTGGTAGTAGGAACCGTTAGCCAAGAGCAAGGGTGTCCACGGCGACGTGGAATCTGAAGGAAGCTGGAG